>Ga0180007_10002618_pt1 | contig 21145 bp, 19 predicted proteins | sample MM_PC_MetaG_FD_121122 | JGI IMG/M metagenome (GOLD analysis project Ga0180007, IMG submission 121122) | Groundwater microbial communities from the Aspo Hard Rock Laboratory (HRL) deep subsurface site, Sweden - MM_PC_MetaG | ecosystem: Environmental > Aquatic > Deep subsurface > Groundwater... | reverse complement strand
CTTGCACCTTTTCTTCCCTCTACGGACGTTCCAAAATTCTGTACCACTACATTTTATACATTTTTGCCTTATCATAGGCATTATCTTATCACAATCGGTGGCTCTTTTTATACATTACCCTTACTTATTAAATTCTTATGAGAGTTTTGAGAAAATTCTGAATGGATGAATTGTTAAACTTATGAGCTTCGTCGGACAGATGAACCCATTTCCTTCGCTTTGCTCAGGGAAGCGGCTTCTCATCCTGCCAGATATTGAATGAAATCTTCGATTTAGAAAAATCCAGGGGGCAGGATTTGAACCCGCGAAGGCTTGCGCCAGCAGATTTACAGTCTGCCCCGTTTGACCACTTCGGTACCCCTGGTTTATCGAATGTTGAAATGTTAAGTTGACATTCATCCGCTGAAAAGCTTAGAAGAAGTAACATCTCAGTAATTCTTACTAGATTTAATTTTAAGGTTCTAGGGCCGTCTGCCCCGTTTGCTCAATGAGGTTCGAAGATTTCATAATTTCCAATTTGAAATTTTCGTAAGCCGAATTAGTCCGCCGAAATGTAATGAAGGCGGGACCACCTCGGTACCTCTGGTTAAATTTAATTCCCAATTTCTAATGACCAAACAAATGTAGTCGTGAAATGGCTATGTATAAAGAACAAAACTGGGGCCGAGAGAGGGAGTTGAACCCGCGATTTACTGTTTACCTGCCCGCTCACTGAGCCGGAAAAGAGATTTGAACTCTTGACCTACTGTTTACAAAACAGTTGCTCTAACCACTGAGCTATTCCGGCTCGGCAGGCGGGCAAAACAGTTGCTCTAACCACTGAGCTATCTCGGCGCTACAGCTAAAAGCCCGTATTTCAAAGATCTGAGTTTGAAAATTTGTTCGATCATTATATCCTCAAATTGGATGATTTATCAAGTCTGCGGACACAATTCTAGGTAACCCTAAAATAACAAATACCCCACTGTACCGGCATAAGAAGTAAATTGACCCCTTAGACTAAGTGGGTATCTTCAGGCAAACTATCAAAGACAACTTGCCTATTTGAGATTCCCAAAAGGGTGAGTGTCGGCTCAATTTTTAACTTCCTATGTAATCGAATACAACAGGGCAAGAAAAGTATACCATATTTCTCGTGGAGAGGAAAATACTGATTTAACCTGTATTAGAAGGAATAATAGATTACCGAAGAATTGACACTAGCATTCAATTGAAACTATCTTGTACCTCCCTGCTCCAGCTCTTCTTTTTTCTCTCTTAAATAGCCGATCCAATCCTCTCCGATTTGAATGAGTGCTTTTATAGGTGCCTCGAGGATGAAATCAAATACAAAGGTGAAGATGTTTATTGATTGCAATCCTCTGGAAATCTTATCTCCGACAAGTAGTATTGGCAGAAAAATGAAATCTACAAGCGTTTCGCCAAGTCCCTGTCCAGAGTCTGTTACAGCTAATTCGCGCGCTCGGAGCCGTACACGGTACGCGAAGATGCTAACAAGACTCAAGAAAAAGACAAATATAGCGATACTGATTATATTAAAATGAAGTAAGTATAAAACATAAAATATCCCTCCAAAGACAATTGTAAATATAAGTACGGAGGCGAACCTGAAGAGAAGTGATCCAGTACCCCATTCAGTTTTTCTTCCGATTATAAATCTTTGCTTGGGATCAGGAGTTGTCTGTTCTCTGTAAAGCAGCTGCTCGATCTTAGCATAAATCATTTCAGTATTTTCCTTTCCAGGGACTCGAATAAGAGATACTATCACCAGCATTATGAAAGGAGGAAAAATCACATTCACAATTAGTGCAAACCAGTGCACTTCTTTTAGAACGATTGCTGAAAATGGGTACTCAAGTATTATAGCGAATATTGACTTGGTGATAAAAATGTAGACTACACTTCTAATTGCGGCAGTCAACACCTTTTTTCGAGCCTTTTTATATTCGACTTTAGCTATTGTTGATACAGTATCTTTTATCTTCTCTTCATCTGTTAATTCATCCTCAGATAGGGTTTCAAGGACTTTCTGCAAAATTACGAAAGGAGCGGTTCTTCTTCTCATAAAACGCAGAAGCCTTTCGTTTAGGTGGTAGGAAAGATGTGCCTCAACCTGATTATAAATATTCTGTATGTTTCTAGCCAGATTCTCGACCATTTCAGGCGTAGCGTTTGTCCATCCGGGATAATAGAAATTTAGAAGATGAAAGCGTAGTGTCTCTTGATCTGATTTGAGCAGGGCTTTGTGCACGGCAATGAAGATCAATATATTCTTGTAGTTTGTAGATATTTCTGTGTCGTTGACCTCAATAAAGGGTAGAATATCGTTATACATAAGTTCCACTAATGCATCTTGTTTGATCCTGTTCGAAATAACTCTTTCAATCTCACAAGATGCTATCTCAAGAATCCAGGACTTGACCTTTGTTTTGCTTTCTACATAAGGCTGCCGTTCGACTAGGTTCAGTAGATGGATATATTTATCAAGAATATTTTCGATGATACTAACCTGATCAATTGGAAAATGAGCAATATATCTTGCCCACAATATTTCCTGTACGAGGGATTTTGCAATATCCTTTCCCTGAGAGTTTAAACCTACTCTTCGTGTCAGAATTCTTAGTATAGAGCTTCGAAGAAGAAGGTTCTCTTCTTTATATTCGATTACATATCTCAGTTTTTCGTACACGAAGGCAAAAAAAGTAACCGCTTTGGAAATCTTTACGTTTTCCGACGTCAGACGCTGTGAGATTACCTCCTCCTCAAGCTTAAACTGTTTTATTAATTTTTGTACTTTTTTTGTTAGTTCCATTTTAAAATGACGAACTATTATACAATAAAGTTCAATCAATTATAAGTACCTATTTAAAGGTTGTCTAAAATAAGACTTCTGATCTTAATTGTGCAGATTTGATTCAGCTGTTATAATAAACGCTTAGTCTAAACATCTCTCACTTGTTGAAGACTTTTCATAGATGTTATAATATTACAAGTTGTTTTGAGTTTAGTTTAATATCACAAATATGAGCAGGATATGTTTTTTCTGTGAAAAAGGAGTAGTTTCCGGAGGACACCGCAGACATAAATATGGCGGAGGCTGGGAATATAGGGCACCAAGGACAACTAGGATATTGAAGCCTAATTTACGAAAAGCGAAGATTGAAAAAGAGGGAAAAGTGATGACGGTTGATATCTGCATGAAATGCTATAAGAAGCTAAAAAAAAGCAATAAATAACCTTTTCCTTTCGATAATAAATCATGAATATTGTAGATTCCATATGGAGAATGTTTACAAATGACATTGGGATAGATCTTGGAACTGCCAATACCATGGTTACTGTTGAAGGCAAGGGCATCATTATCAAAGAACCATCCGTTGTTGCTTTAAACAAAAAGACAAAGCAAGTACTTGCAGTAGGTGTTGAGGCTCGAAGAATGATAGGGAGAACTCCCTCAAATATTGTCGCTGTCAGGCCCTTGAGTGATGGAGTCATATCAGACTTTGACACAACCGAAGCAATGATACGATACTTTATTCAAAAAGCACATAATGAGAACAAAAAGACTTTTAAAATCCCACGACCTAGAGTAGTGATAGGGATCCCTTCTGTAGTGACTGAAGTTGAGGCTCGAGCCGTGATTGATGCTGCTCATAGTGCTGGTGCGCGAAAGGTGTATGTTATAGAGGAGCCTATGGCTGCAGCGATAGGAGCAGGGCTGCCAATAGAGGAAGCATCGGGAAGTATGATTGTAGATATTGGAGGAGGGACAACAGATGTTGCTGTGATTTCTCTGGGAGGGATTGTAGTAGACAAGACAATCCGTATTGCAGGTGATGAGATGGATGATGAAATTGTCAACTTTGCTCGACATAAATATAATCTTTTGATCGGAATTCGTACTGCTGAAGATATAAAGATCTCGATTGGTTCAGCTGAACCGCTAAAAAAGGAAAGAGAGTTTGATATGAGGGGTAGAGACCTGGTTACGGGGCTTCCAAAGACTATAAAGGTATCTAGTATAGAAGTTCGTGAAGTTTTAATGCGTCCCCTCGGTCAGATTGTTGAAGCAATCAAAGACGCCATTGAGGCAACTCCGCCTGAACTATTGTCTGATCTTTTAGAAGGGGGGATTACACTGGCGGGAGGAGTCGCACTGCTTATAGGCATAGATAAGTTTCTCACAAAACAATTGAAAACCCCTGTGAATATAGCCGAGGATCCAATATCTTGTGTTGTAAGAGGAACAGGCAAGGTGGTTAAGGATATTGAACTTTTAGGTAAAGTCCAGGTAGTCGGTGAGGATTTGATCTAACAAATTTCAAAGAAATTTCTAGAATATGAATCTTGGAGAACTTAAAAATAGGATATTAGTCATTGGTGGAGTTATCGTTATAAGTATACTTTTCCTTCTTCTAGATAGTATTGGGGCTGCCTCGGGGCTTTACAATATAGCTTCAATTGTATCGGTTCCGGCAAGACTCGAAATCAAAAAGATTACTATCGGGATGAATGACTGGCTGGGGGTTGTAAGTCAGGTTGCTTCTCTAAAGCGGGAAAATGACTCCTTGAGAACTATTAATCGTGATCTTTTACAGCAAATCTCTGAGCTGGAGGAATGTCAGACTGAGAATGAAAATCTCAAAAAGCAGCTTGGCATAAAAACCGGTAAACCTGAATGGACTGTTGAGGGCCGTGTTATAGGAAACAGAACAACTCAGGATAATACAATACAAATCAATCTTGGAGAAAAGGATGGAGTAAGGGAGGGAGATATAGTTATAACAGGAAACTATGCGATAGGAGTTATTACTAGGGTTGAAAACAATATCTCAAAAGTTACGCTTGTTACTTCTCCTTCAAGCAACATACCTGCGAGGGGCCAGAAAAAAAGAGCGGAAGGGTTGGTTAGCGGTGAGGTGGGATTTATATTGAGAATGGCAGATATTCTTCCTGATGAAAAAATTGAGGAAGGAGAGATTGTAGTCACTTCTGGAGTGAACAGTGAATTTCCTGCTGGATTAATACTAGGGGAGGTGACCTCGATTGAAAGCAATCCTGCACAGGCTACTCAAGAGGCTTTTATCAAAACTCAAGTTGATTTTACGAAACTTGATTATATTTTTGTTATCAGAGGCCAGGAATTATGATATTTTTTGGTGGGTTTAGCATATTCTTTATAATTCTTTTTGAGGTATCTCTTGTAGAGATAGCCTTGTTTAGCAATATATGTTTATTATTTATAGTTGTGAACCTCTTGTTTTGGTTTAAGAAGTATAAGCTAGCATTTGTTTGCGGGATCGTTTCGGCATTATTAATTGATCTTTTGCTTCAGATACAGCTGGGTAGAACGATGATTTCACTGTTTATTCCACTGCTTATTCTTGATTTTTTTGACAGTCTGCTTCGGGTTGAGGGAAAGATTAGCAGAATAATTTTTTCTGTCTTGGGGGTGATAAGTTCTATACTTATATCAGACATGCTTTTTGAATTTATTTTTATAAGCGGAGGATTGAATATAGGTAATTTAATAAGTAAAATATTAATCTCGACTATAATCACAGTATCATTAGGACTTATTTTGAACCAATCCTGGATTCCGGAAACAGAAAAAGATTCCGGGTATATTCTAAAGTAATAGTAAAATGGAAGATATCTATCTGAAAGAACAGACGAAGGTTAAAAACAGATTTCTCTGGGTATATCTGTCGCTTGCTGCTATATTTGCCATATTGCTTGTAAATCTTATAAATCTACAGATAGTCAATGGCAGTGAGAATTTATTTCTATCATCTACGATAAAGACTTCAGAGGTTATTGTAAGGGCACCGAGAGGCTTAGTGTATGATAGAAATGGTAATTTGCTTGTGCAAAATACTCCCTCTTTTCAGCTCACTATCGAGCTCTTGCAGTTGCCTCGGGAGAAAGAAGATCAAGTTATAAGCTTACTTTCAAACATATTGGGAATTGATAAGAAAAAACTCGTGAATGAATATGAGACCAAGGCATATACAGAAAAAGGAGTTCGAACCTCCGTATCACAAATAACGCTTTTAAATAACGTTGATCGGGATAAAATAATTTCAATTTATTCGCGAAGTAATGATCTACCAGGTGTTTTTGTCGAAATGGGTATAACAAGGGAATATCTGAAGGGAAGTTCTCTTGCCCATGTCCTAGGTTATGTGAGAGAAGTTTCGGAAGCAGATTTAGACACAGGGGGTTATTCAGTTGGAGATGTAATCGGGGATTCAGGGATAGAAAAAAGTTATGATGAAATATTAAGAGGCATGAATGGCAAGACGATCTCTGAGACAGACCGTGATAATACTATTGTAAGGGAGTTATTTCCAGTTTCTGCAGAGCCGGGGGATAATTTACAGATCTCGGTTGACGTTAAGATGCAGGAAAAACTGACAAAGCTTCTTGAGGAAGGTATAAAAGAAAATAATGCTGGAGGGGGAGCTGCTGTGATAATGGACGTTTCGAATGGTGAAATTCTAACTCTTGTGAGCCTACCTAGTTTTGATCCGAACACTATAGTGAAGGGTATTTCTTATGATGAATACAGCAGTCTTCAAAATGATCCCAATAAGCCCTTTTATAACAGAGCAATTTCTCTAAATGAGCCGCCTGGATCAACGTTTAAAACGATTGTTGGAAGTGCTGCTCTGGAAAAAGGAGTTATCGATGAAAGCACGGTATTTGTGAGTAAGGGATGCATGGATTTGGGTGGGGGGTTTGAATTCTGTGAGGTTGGAAAGAATCCCCTTGGCGAGTTAAATATATATAGGGGAATAACTAGATCAAGCAATATATATTTCTGTAATGTAATGATGAAACTAGGGATCGACAATCTAAATGAATTTACAGATGACTTTGGTTTGGGTCAGAATACAGGAATTGACCTGCCGGGTGAGCAGCCTGGATCAGTTGCTTCGAAGAAGTACAAGGAGAAAGTCCAAGGTGAGCAGTGGTACCTCGGAGATTCCTGTAACACAGCAATTGGTCAAGGCTTGACAGAGGTTTCCCCTCTCCAAATGGTTTCTTGGATAGCTACAATTGCAAATGGGGGTACCTATTACAAGCCGCATCTTGGGATCTCCGTAATTGATCAGGAAGGGAAATTGATTCAAGAATACAAACCTGAGGTTGTACACAAACTTCCCATAAGTCCAAGCAACCTTGGTATCATCCGAGAAGGAATGTATCTTGTGGTAAATGATCCTTGGGGAAGTGCTTTTCCTCTAAGAGGGCTAAAGAGTGATCCTGCAGCAAAAACTGGTTCGGCTGAAACTTTTAGAGTAGTAAATGGTAAATCAGAGAGTGCTGCTCATTCTTGGATAACCGGATTCTATCCATATGACAATCCCAAGTACGCATTCGTTGTTTACATCGAATACGGTGGCTGGGGATACAAATCTGCTGAAATCATGAAGGAGTTTTTAGATTGGTATGACAGTGAATATAAATAATGCTTTCAATGTGTTTGCAAATATCCTCCAAAATGTTTAGAATGTAAATTAGAATGACTTCTAGTTCTGAAGGTCAAATTTCCCCAGAAGACCGTATGCTTATCCTTTCACTCAGCAGGGTTTGTGGCTTGGGGCCGATAAGTTTTAGAAACCTTCTAAAAAGGTTTTACTCAGTTCAAAATATCTTTGAGACAGATGTGCGTGAGCTTGAAAAGGTAGTGAGTCAAAACATCGCCCGAGAGATAAAGTCTGCGAAACTGCTTCAGGAAACAGGTATTTTCGTAAAGGATATCACGAAACTTGGGATAGAGTACTTCACGATATCGGATGAAAACTACCCAAAGTTTTTGAAGGAGATACATGACCCACCAATCGTCTTGTATTACAGGGGCGATTTCCAAAAGATCTCTTTTCTAAGAGCTATTTCGGTGGTTGGAACAAGGCGATGCAGTGAATATGGGAAACTTGTAACAAAAAGGTTTGTTTCTGCTCTTGCTGAATCTGGATTTACCATAGTCAGTGGGTTGGCATTTGGTATCGATAAAGCTGCTCATGAAGCTGCATTAGCTGCAAACGGGGGTACAGTTGCGGTACTCCCAGGCGGTGTTGATAAGGCTGTACCGTTGTCAAATTACCAGATATTTAAGAAGATTCTCAAGAATGGACTTATCGTGTCAGAAGAGGCTATGGGATCAAAACTGTCGTCGGGAATGTTTCCATCGAGGAATCGCATAATTTCCGGGTTATCTATTGGAACGTTAGTTATCGAAGCTGGAGCTAGAAGCGGGGCGCTGATTACAGCATATCAAGCTCTCGAACAAGGGCGCGAGGTGTTTGCTGTCCCCGGAGATGTTTTGAGAGAAAAGAGCAAGGGAACAAATTCTCTGATCAAAAGAGGAGAGGCTAAGCTGGTTCAAACAGTAGATGATATCCTGGTAGAGTTCGGAATCAAGAATGAAAACAAAATGAAAAAGAAAGCAAGCTATTCTTCAAGTGAGAAGAGGGTAATTGACGCTATCATTTCTGGATATACGGATGTAGACAGTGTAAGCCAATATTTGGGCACAGAGGTTTCGTCTCTGCTGAGTACCATATCTCTTATGGAAATCGAGGGAAAACTTGCTAAAAATGAAAAGAACCAGTATTTTGTATTGAAGTAAATTAGGGCAGGGTGCGTTCTTAATTTTAGATACTGTGAACTTTATGATCTCTCTTTCTGCATAAAACAGGGATTGGGGCCAACAGTAGTATGACAATTGTCAGTCAAATATGCTTATAAAATTAGTAAAGAGTATATGTTGTATGATATAAAGCAGGGGAAAATGAAGGATGTTTTGACATTATGTGCACTTTTAGGGTACTTGATCAATAACAAAGAGGTTTTTAGATTAGTTAGGAAATTATGAAGTTAGTCGTAGTTGAGTCACCTGCGAAGGTCAAAACTATAAGTAAATATTTGGGAAAGGGATATAAGGTAGCTGCTTCAATGGGACACTTTGTTGATTTGCCAAAGAAAGAGATTGGGGTTGACACAGAAAAAGATTTTGAGCCCAAATATGTCGTTACTAATAGAAAGGCCTTAAAGAAGCTGAAAGACTCGTTTAGTGGTGTGGATACATTGATTATAGCATCTGATCTGGATAGGGAGGGGGAAGCAATCGGCTGGCATGTAGCGCAACGGCTGGGAGTTATTTCCAAGTCCGGAAAGGTAAAGGACAAGTCCAAGAAGCTCGAGAGAATTATCTTTACCTCTATAACAAAGGATGCAATCGAAGATGCTGTAAATTCTCCGAGAAAGATAGATACAAATCTTGTAGAAGCGCAACAAGCTCGTCGCATACTGGATAGACTTGTTGGGTATAAATTATCTCCACTGCTTTGGAAGAAGATCCGCTTCGGGCTTTCTGCCGGGCGAGTGCAATCTGTTGCAGTTCGAATCATTGTGGATAGAGAAGAAGAGAGGGACAAGTTTAAATCAGATGAGTACTGGAAGGTTTTCGCCGATCTACTGGAGGTTAAACCTACCTCAAAAGTTACTACTCAGGTTATCAAAAAGGAAGATACAGAAGAAGATAAGCTTTCGTTCAAAGGAATAAAGTTTGAATTGATCAGGGTCCGTGGGAAGAGAACAAAGGTTGCAAAGGAAAAAGACGCTAGAAAGATCTTGGATAATCTGCTGGAGAAAAAGTGGATTATTGATGATATCCGCACAAAGCAGTCGAAAAGGAATCCGAATCCTCCTTTCATCACAAGCACCCTGCAAAGGACAGTGTCAAATCTCTGGGGATATCCTGCAAAGAAGACTATGAGTATCGCCCAGAAGCTGTATGAGGCCGGGTACATAACTTATATGAGAACAGATTCCTTTAATATAGTTGACAGCGCTGTAAAAGCTATCCGATCCTTTATCAAAAAACACTACGGAGAGAAGTATCTGAATACTGGAAAAAAGAAGTATGTTTCGAAAGTTACCTCGGCTCAAGAAGCTCATGAGGCGATTCGTCCGACCAATATTGTCAAGAATTCATCTGACCTTGGTCTGACAGGAGAGGCTCAAAAGCTGTATGACATCATAAGATGTAGGACGATTGCGACTGAGATGCCTTCTGCGATGATCGAAAGTACACGACTTCAGATAAAAGTGGGAGATTATTTATTTGAGTCATATGGACAAAGAATTCTCTTTGATGGTTATCTCAAGGTATACAAGGAGAAAATATCTGAGAACATTTTTCCCAAACTACAGTCTGGACAAGAGCTATATCTCGCCACCATTTCGGCGACACAGCATTTCACTGCTCCTCCTCCCAGATACAGCGAGGCAAGTCTTATCAAAAGACTTGAGCAGTTTGGCATTGGCCGTCCGTCGACTTACGTGCCGATCATCTCGACAATTCTTGCCAGAAAGTATGTATTGAAGGAGGGCAGGTACTTTGTTCCTACTGAAACCGGTAAAGTTGTGACCAAGCTTTTGAAAAAATACTTTGCAAATATTGTTGATACCGGCTTTACAGCTGAGATGGAAAAGGATCTGGATAAGATTGCTGAAGGTAAGGCAGAATGGGTAAAAGTCATTAGAAGCTTCTTTACACCTTTCAACAAAAGTGTCGAGAGTGGAGAGAAGAAGATAACAAGAGAAGAGTTTACTGTGCTTGGAAGCAGCAAGTTCAAATGTCCAGACTGCGGGAAAAAAATGGTGAGAAAGATAGGTAGATTTGGAGAGTTTTTGAGCTGTGCAGATTTTCCAAAGTGCAAGGGCATGCGATCGGTTGAAGGCCAAAGTGAGGCAGACAAGGCCAAAGAAACAGCTAAAGAAGCAGCTTCAGATGAATTTATGTCAAAATATGTCTCAGCTCCAAAGGCTGAAGATGGGAAGGAAATGTTACTCAAGGTTGGCAGATACGGCAAATTCTGGGCGCATCCTGATTATCCCAAAGTCAAAGAAGCAAAGCCTCTGCTTCTGAAAGAAAAATGTCCAGAGTGCAAGGAGTATCTTGTAGAACGGAAAGGGAAGTGGGGGAAGATGTTTACCGGCTGCAGCGGATATCCAAGGTGCAGGTATATTCAGAGAGAAAAGAAAGCGGAGAAAGAACTTAGAAAGTAAAGAATTCCCATATTATAAATTGTGGCTAACGAATAGCATTCAGCTGCCTCATCGCATTTGCAAGCGATTTGTGATACATCTCTTTCCTTTTCTTGTACTCAACTATTGATGCCTTTCTTGCATTAATGATTTGGGAACACTGTGTCTTATATGAGGCACTTGATGATCTGCTAGCATTTGCCATGTTGTTCCTTATAACTTCGGTATGTTTTTTGATCCAGCCATCGCAAACCTGGATGTTTTTTTTGAGTGTCTGAATCTTGCTTTGATATGTGATATATAAAGCTCTGTTCATAGATGTGATGATTAAATTAACTTCTTTATTTTATCATATGTAAATTTGGAATGTATAGTATTTTGTATACATTAAAAACTACAAGTATTTGTCCTGGTATGAATTCTTGATCCCAGGCGACTGTACATGTATTTGACGAAAAGGCGTTTTTGTTGAGAATCATATAATAATTATAGTATAATCACAGGATCTTTTAGCAAAATTAGTAGTAATTTGATATGAATGAAGCAGATGGGATAAGAGTCTTACCGGTAACAAGAGCTTATTATGAAGGAGTTATAAGGCCAGGGATTCAGTCGGCCGAAAGAGCTGCGAGAGCAGGATCGGGGGCTGGTGCAGTTGATGATTCAGAGATGGTACCTGATGGTTATACAGCGGGGGTTGCTGGAGATCATGCTTGTGCGAAAGCAAGAGCTAGGAATTTTCAGAAGTTAGGCGCTGACACAGCTGAGGTACTAGAAAGACCAGATCAAACCGATGTGATTCAGGTTGGACATTGTATAGAAGTTATTTTTGATGATGCAGCGGAACCTGTAAGGGTTCATGTGGTAACTCCACTAGACATTGAGATACTGAATGCGATGATGCCGGTTGGAAGTGCAATGAGGGCGAGATTCAATAATAATATTACAGCTATGATTGCTTCGTCGGTAGGTCCGCTGGGCCAAGCTCTGGTTGGGCTTAGACGTGGGGAATCAAGAGAATTTACTGTCAATGTGGATGGTCCAAAGACAAAGGTGACAGTTTCCGAATCCGAGGGAACGATAGAAGTCAGTGAACTTTTCGATCTGCCGTTAGAACCATAAATTGTTTGCTATCCAAAAGCTCTTGTGATAATATGCACTGACTATTGTGCCCGTGTGGCACGATAAAAATTATTTACTATGCACACTTTCACTTACTATAAATCCTCGGAATTTATAGTTAAGCTTCCTTGTCCCGCATAGCGGGATAAACGAAAGTGGAGGGTGATGGAGTAATTCATCACATAAAAGGAGGTTATTATGTCAGATCAAACTACTAAATCTGCGTCAAATGCAGATGTAAAATTACCAACTGTCAAAGAACTGCTTGAAGCAGGTGTTCATTTTGGGCATGAGACAAAGCGGTGGAATCCGGCTTTTGGTGATTACATTTTCACAAAACGAGGGAAATTTCACATTATTGACCTTGAAAAAACTCTTGATAAGCTTGAAATAGCTCTAAATTTCCTCATAAAAGCGGCTTCAGAAGGGGATATCCTTATAGTAGGCACGAAGAGACAAGCTCGTGAGATTGTGAAAGAGGAAGCTACTCGGTGCGGTGCGCACTTTGTGATAAACAGGTGGATCGGAGGTCAGGTAACAAACTTTGACAGAATTGCTAAAAGCATAAGAAAATTGCGCAGTATAGAGGAAAAGCTGGATGGTGATATAAGCGAATACAATCAACAGCAGTTATCAGTGCTTAGACGGGAGTGGGCGAGGCTTGACAGGTTATTTGGAGGCGTAAAGCAGCTGGAGAAGATTCCAAGTGCGGTAGTGCTGATAGATGCTCTTTATGAAAAAATCCCACTACGGGAACTGAGCGTTGCAAATGTTCCTGTGATAGCGTTGGTAGATTCAAACACTGATCCTGCCGGGTTAGAATATCCGGTTCCGGGAAATGATGATGCGATAAAATCCGTTAAGTTGTTTATGAGATTTTTTGCAGATGCAATTCTAGCCGGGAACAAAGGAAACGGCATAAAGCATTTCTTCAAGGACTTTTCAACTGTTGGAATAAAGGCGGAGGATCTAAAGGAGAGCAAGGAAGAGAAAAAAGTATCTACATCAATGACACACAAAAAATCTGAAGAGGAAGTGGTTAAGCCAGAGAAAGAAACTGTGAAAGAGGAAGCTGGTAAACCTATTGCTAAGACGACAAAGAAGGCTACAGCCAAAAGTGCTCCTGTAGAAAAAGGGGTCAGAGAGTCCAGGAAAAAAGCTGTAAAAAAGGTTGTGAAAGCAAAGGTTGCCGCAAAGAAAACTGTTAAAAAGGTGAAGAAAACCAAAAAGGCTTCTTCTAGTAAAAAAACAGCAGTAAAAAAAGAAACAAAAGGTAAAAGCAAGAAGTAATATATATAAATTAAGTAACTTCAAGAAATGAGTGTCAAGATAGCGATGGAATCTATCAAAGATCTGAGAAAAAAAACAGGTGTAGGAATTCAGGATTGTAAGGAAGCTCTTGAAAAGAGCGGAGGGGATTTTGAAAAGGCAGTCGAATTCTTGAGAAAGAAAGGTGTTCTAAAGGCTCAAAAGAGAGCAGGGAGAGATACGGAAAATGGATTTATCGGTTCATATGTTCATAATGGTCAGATAGGTGTTTTAGTTGAGCTTGTTTGCGAAACAGACTTTGTTTCAAGAAATGAGAAATTCCAAGTTCTAGCGAGAGAATTGGCAATACACGTTGCTGCAAGTGCTCCAAGTTTTGTCTCGCGTGAGGATGTTCCTGCTCAGGTTTTGAAGAAAGAGAAGGAAATTATCATTGAAAAACTTGGGAAAGAGTGTAAACCAAAGGAAATTCTCGATAAAATCGCAGAAGGTCAATTAGAGAAGTATTATGAAGATTTCTGTTTGTTGGATCAGCCGTATGTACGAGATGAGAAGAAAAAGATAAAAGATCTTATCAATGAAGTAATTGCTGCATATGGAGAGAAAATAGAGATTAGGCGCTTCACGAGGATGATCCTCGGGGAAGATGATTAATTAAGTTGTTAGTTAAATTCTTCAATGACTATTGCCGAAGCTAAAAACAAGATGCAGAATACTAAAGATTTCTTTACAAAAGAGATTCAGAAGGTAAGAGGAGGCCGGGCTAATCCCCAGTTGATTGAAGATATGACTGTCAGTGTTTATAATTCAGTTCTTCCGATAAAGCAGCTTGGAACAGTAAATGTGGTAGATTCGACATTGATAACAGTTCAGTGCTGGGACAAAGAGAATGCCGATGCGGTAAGAAAAGTTATTGAAGAATCGGACCTAAATGTTAATCCTTCAGTTGACGGCAGCCTGATAAGAGTTCCCTTACCGCCGCTGACCGAAGAAAGGAGAGAAGAGCTGACAAAGATAGTTAAAAAATTACTTGAGGAAGTCAAGATTTCGATCCGAAATATCAGACGGGAGTATATCGATTCACTGGAAGTCGGGAACTTTTCAGAAGATGAAAAAGAGAGAGGGGAGAAAGATATCCAGAAGCTGGTTGACCAGTACAATAGTCTAGTTGAAGAAGAATTTACAAGAAAAGAACAGGAGTTAATGACAGTTTAAGTAAGTTATTTTACAGACTTTTTTTATTTATGATTATTTTAAAAGGAATTTTTTGGATATCTTTTATCATAGGTCTTGTAATCTTTATACATGAGCTAGGGCATTTCCTTGCCGCTAAGTTAACAGGTATTAAGGTGGAGGAGTTTGCTTTGGGCTATGGGAAGAAGATCTTTTCCAGAAAAATAGGAGGAACTATTTATAGGATCAATATGATTCCCTATGGAGGTTATGTAAAACTTCTAGGGGAAGAAAAGAATTCGAAAGATCCTCAAAGTTTTAGTCAGAAGGGGTTTTGGTCGAAGACTCTTGTTCTTGTGGCGGGTGTAACTATGAACTTCCTTTTGGCTGCCTTCACATTCTATATCATATTAGGTTTCAAAAATTTTGAAATATTATTGCCAAGATATACAGATTTTTCATTTCTTGGAGCAAAAACTGAGGTTCAAAATAAGCCCTTTGTTTCAGAAATAATAGAAAATACTCCAGCTGATGATGTGAACTTCCCTGTGAATTCTCTTGTTTGGGCTGTTGACGATCAGGAAATAGTAGGAACAAATCAATTTACACAGTATCTGCAGAATCATAAGGGAGAACAGATTAAAATCAAGCTTATGGTACTTGGTACTGAGTGGTGGCAATCCGGGAATTGGCAGGAAGTGTATGTGACTCCAAATGATACCAAAGAGGAGGGAGTTCTGTTGGGCGTGAAATTTGAAGGAAGTGTTGCGTCATATTACAAGCTTGACTATTCGAACTCGAAATTGCTTTCGGGGTTTATACATTCTTTGAATTTTAGCGGATATAATATGAATGTTTTGGGTGAGCTGGTAAAGATATCGTTTCAAGAGAAATCAGTAAAGCCGGTTTCAGAAGGAGTGAGTGGAATTGTAGGTCTTGCAAATACAACATACGATCTTGTGAAAGTTGGAGATATTTTTGATATTCTCAATTTGCTTGGAGTAGTGAATATTTCATTGGCGATTATGAATCTTTTGCCTATACCAGCACTTGATGGCGGATACCTGCTTATCCTGGTAATTGAGAAGATAACAAGAAAAAAGGTATCAGAAAAGTTTCAAGAGTGGGGTGTAAGAATAGGATTTATATCAATGATTATTCTAGGTGTTTTAATAACCGTGAAAGATATAATACAATTCAACATTTTTGAAAGAATATTTACTTTTATCAGAAATTTATTTTAGAAATATTCTAGGATGTCAATAATAGTACATAAAAACGAACCAGTTGATGAAGCACTAAAAAGATTACATGCAGAATCTATTAGAGAGAATATATTTGATACTTTTAATAAGAAAAGGTATCATGTTAAAGAGAGCAGAAAGAAGTATGAGAAGAAAAAAGAATGGTTGAAAAGAAAGAAAAGGCATAGAAGTGCTAAAAGAAAACAAAAAAGAAGTTAGATAACAGGCGTTTGTGTCTCACTCCCGAACCTCAAAGTTATAAGACGGTAATCTTCAAGTTATTTCAACACAGATTTATCATAAATTTTTTATATAAGTAGTAGTATAAAAAATTCTATCATCTGAAACATTTTACCTATCCAGGAACTAATATTTAAGGATGTTGTTTTTCTGTCATGTGGATATGTGCCGCTGTTAAATCCAAATCTAAGCACGCGCTATAGGGCATGCTATGGATAAGTTTGCAGTTTAATTATTGCTTGATTATAATGAACCACTTTCACAATAGAGAAGATGGAAACACTTTACAGAAAATATCGATCTCAAGATTTCAATCAAGTATTTGGTCAGAAGTCCAATGTGATGATCATGCAGAAGCAGGTCGCAGATAGTCATGTGGGCCATTCTTATTTATTTGCTGGTCCTCGTGGTACTGGAAAGACGTCTTTAGCTCGGATCTTCTCGAAAGCTGTAAATTGTTCGAGTAGTAAAAAGGGGAACCCTTGTCTTAAGTGCTCTTCTTGTAAGTCTATAGCACAGGGAAGATTCCTAGATTTAATTGAAATCGATGCTGCTTCAAATAGAGGTATAGAAGAAATCCGTAGACTGCGAGAAAGAGTCAATTTTTCTCCAGGGGAGGGAAAGTATAAGGTCTACATAATAGATGAGGTCCATATGTTGACAAACGATGCTTTCAATGCACTTCTGAAAACATTGGAAGAACCACCTTCTCATGTAATTTTTATCTTAGCTACAACAGAGGCTCATAAAATACCGCAAACTATAATTTCTCGCTGCCAACGGTTTAGTTTCAATTTAGCTGAAGATGAAACTATCCTTGCTAAACTAAAATATATTTGTAAAGAGGAAGATGTGAAATTTACTGATAAAGCCTTGATGACTATTGTAAAGAATTCTGGGGGAAGCTTTCGTGATTCTGAAAGCATTTTAGAGAAGGTGCTTGGAGCTGTAGGTGTTGTAAAAGATCATAAAATTGATTTCGAGGACGTTGTGGATATTTTGGGTTTGGCTGAGGAAAAGGAGGTCGTAAAGTTAGTAGACAGCCTTCTTCGGAAAGACATGTCTCGAAGTCTGAAGGTTTTTGACAAGGTTGCATCTGGAGGGGTAAGCATCTTTCAATTTCTGAGGCAATCTTTGGAGTATTGTAGAGAGCTGTTAATCCAAAAAGTGTCACATAAAAAGGGCGAGTTCAGCTTACAACATTTGTTGAAGGTAATAGTAGAACTTTCTGATGCTGAAAACAGATTAAAATATACTCAGGTCGCTCGGCTTCCAATAGAAGTTGCGATAGTAAAAATCTGTGGAGATGATGAGAATGGTACTCAAGAACTGATAAGTTCAGGTTCTGTTGAGGGGAAAAAGAAAAAATTACCCGAACTTGTTTCTAACGCAATTACCCAAATTCCTGGTAAATTGAAAACGACAAAAAAGGTAAAAAAAGAGAGGGTACTGGTCGATCTGGATACTGTCAAGAAAAGTTGGTCTAAGATTATTGATAAAATGATTCCTTATAATCATCATCTCTCTGCTTTCTTCAGGAAGGCAGTTCCGATGAAGGTTCAAAGAGATATTCTCATTCTTCAAGTCCCATTTAGATTCCACAAGCAGAGAATAGAAAGTCCAAAGGGCCGGGAGGTCTTTGCAGAAATATCAAAGGAACTTCTTTCTTCAGCTTTGCAATGTTCTTGTGAAGTAGTTTGTCGTGATGCAGATGAGGATTTAGACGATATCGTGAGTCAAAATAATGATGTTGTATTAGAAGTATTAGGTGATATAATCGAATAATGTTAGTTAAATTATTATTTCTGAGCTATGGCTAGTTTTGGTAAGTTGGGTGAACTCTACAAAATGCAGAAAGAAGCTCGGGAGATGCAAAAGAAAATGAAAGCTTTGATCATTGATGGTGAGTCGAAAGATGGCCTGGTAGTAGTTAGTATAAATGGAACCCAAGAGATCGAGGATGTGAGTATTGAGGATTCATTGCTTTCTGTGGATAGAAAGGATGATCTTATTAAACGCCTAAAACAGGCAGCGAAAGCTGCCAACAAAAAACTTCAAAAGGAAATGATGAAGGATATGGATATGGGAAAACTAAAAGGGATGCTGGGCATGTAATTTCCTTTGATAAGTTTTCGTTGTCAATTAAGTTCTTCGTTTAGCTTCGTGATCTATGAGTATCCTGCCAACGAACGTTCAAAAACTGATCCAATATTTACAGCGCCTGCCGGGTCTGGGTCCCAAGTCGGCTGCCAGAATTGCAATGTATATTCTGAAATCGCCCAAAAGCTACGCTGTTGAGATGGCTGATGTGATAAAGGATATCAAAGAGAACATTACCTACTGTAAAACCTGTTTTAATTTTGCCATTTCCGATGATTGTGATGTCTGTTCTGACCCACGCAGAGATAAAACGATCTTGTGTGTTGTAGAAGATGCTTTAGACGTTTTGGCCTTTGAACAGGGTGTTCAGTTTGAGGGACTATATCATGTGCTTGGAGGTGTAGTCTCACCGGTGAGTGGAATTGGACCTGAAGATATTCGGATAAATGAGTTGATACTTAGATTGCAGGTCGGTACCGTCAAGGAGGTTATTATAGGAACTAATCCAAATATTGAAGGTGAGGCAACTGCAATGTATATAAAACAGGAGATCCAAGCTATTTCTTCCCTTGCTCGCCTAAAGGTTACTAGATTAGCAAGAGGCTTGCCAACTGGTGCGGATCTTGAGTATGCAGATGATACCACTCTCAAAAAAGCCTTTGAAGGAAGAGGAGAATTTTAACTCTTTCACTTTTCGTGAAGTAGAGAACAAAGGTACTCAGTTGCAATCCTCAGTTTCCCCTGTATAATTTCTCTGATATGAAATTTACAAAGATAAAAGAAAAGATACCTAGTTACGTTATGAGTATCGCAAGAATCCTTGGGAAAGAGGGGTTTGAGGCACATCTTGTAGGAGGGGGTGTTAGGGATATTGTTATGAATAGAGATCCCAAGGACTACGACTTGGCTACAGATGCTCTTCCTGAAGATGTACTGAAGATATTTCCAAAAGCAGTTGCTACTGGTGCTAAATTCGGATCGATCATAGTGATAGTAAAGGACGAAAGAGAAGAACCTCAGCAAGTGGATGTCACGACGTATCGAGTCGAGGAATATCTAGCCGGTAGATGGCCGAGTAAGGTAGAGTTTATTTCGAGTCTTGAAGGAGATCTTGCTAGAAGAGACTTTACATGGAATGCGATGGCAATTGATTTATTAAAAATGCTTAAAGGTAAAGATCAAAATGTCATACTGGATCCCTTTGATGGACAGGAGGATCTAGAAAGGAAAGTAGTACGGGCGGTTGGAGAGTCGCAATCAAGGATGAAGGAGGATGCACTTCGTGCACTCAGAGCCTGCAGATTTGCTTCGGTTTTAGGATTTCAGGTTGAATCTAAAACGAAAGCAGCTATTGGAACGGTTCTCGGAATGATAGATAATCTTTCTGCTGAGCGGGTACGTGATGAATTTTTAAAGACCTTGTATCAATCCCCTAAGCCTTCTGTTGGCCTAGAACTTCTTGAAGAAACAGGAATATTAAAGATTTGGATTCCTGAGCTTTTAGAGGGGGTAGGTGTTGATCAACCAAAGTTCCATGCTTTTGATGTATTTAAGCATTCCCTGCGAGCAGTTGATGCGGCAGAGGATAGTGTAAAACTTGCAGCGTTGTTTCATGATATTGCAAAACCGAGAACAAAAGAGGGAGATCATTTTTACAGGCATGATGTTGTCGGGGCAGAAATGACAGAAGAAATTATGAAAAGACTTAGGTTCTCGAATCGGGAAATAGAACGGGTTAAAACGCTTGTCCGATGGCACATGTTTTATTTCCCTTATGATGAAGATGATTTCCTGAAGGGCAGGAAGATTCGGGAAGCAGATTTGCAGAAAAAAACAGAGATAGCTAAGTGGAGAGATGCTGCAATTCGCAGATTTGTCAAGAATGTCGGAGGGGAAGATGCTGTTGATGATTTGATTAAGCTTCGAATTGCAGATGCGACTTCAAATCCTAAAAGTGCTTTTGATGAAAAAGAAATTATGGCCTTGCAAAAAAGAATTGCAGAGGTTAGAGCCAAGGATATGGCTCTAAAATTGAGTGATCTTGATATATCAGGGAAGGATCTTTTAGATATAGGCTTAAAGGCCGGCCCTGAAGTAGGACAAATACTCAGAGAGCTGCTGGACATGGTTATAGAAGATCCTACCATTAATGATAAAGAGAAGTTGTTAGAGATTGCAAAGAACCTTATTTTGAAGGGAGTAAGTAGTTAGCATATTCTCGTACAAAAGGAGGTGCTATTTGAGAAACAGACTTAAGTTTAAGCCTGTTTTAGTTTAACTTGTTCTATTTTAGATATTAAAGAGATGATTGGTCTTTAGATGGGGCTGCTTTATATAGTTCTTCTAGTGACATTCAAGTTGTTATATTATGATGATTAAATTTCTGGGTGCAACAAAATTTGTTACAGGATCCTGTTATCTGGTAAAAACTAGTAATTCACAGTTTCTGGTGGACTGTGGGATGTTTCAAGGTGAAAGGGAGGAAGAGCATAATGCAGAAGATTTCAAATTTGATCCGCTCAAAATAGACTTTGTAGTACTAACACATTCTCATTTAGATCATTGCGGGCTTTTGCCTAAGTTATATAAAGAGGGTTTTCGTGGGAAGGTATATTCAAGCATTCCTACAAGATTTATAGTTGAGCATATGCTTTTGGATTCTGCTAAGGTCCAGGAAATTCACCATAGAGAGGCGAATGAAATCTCGGATGAGTGGACTTTGGTTGATGGCTCAAAAACTATTAAAAATCAAAATGTTCCTCTCTATGATACGACACATGTATTAGGCCTCTTGGACCATTTTGAGCCGATAGAATTTGATGAGATGGTAGATGTCGGTCATAACATAAGCCTAAAGCTGCTTAGAGTTGGGCATGCTCTTGGAGCTGCTTCTGTATATTTGGCAGTTAGGGATAAAAAGGACAAGACCAAGACCCTTCTTT
>Ga0180007_10002617_pt1 | contig 21146 bp, 21 predicted proteins | sample MM_PC_MetaG_FD_121122 | JGI IMG/M metagenome (GOLD analysis project Ga0180007, IMG submission 121122) | Groundwater microbial communities from the Aspo Hard Rock Laboratory (HRL) deep subsurface site, Sweden - MM_PC_MetaG | ecosystem: Environmental > Aquatic > Deep subsurface > Groundwater... | reverse complement strand
TGGCTCACGAGGAGCTGAAGAGCGCGCATGCGCCACGGTCAAACACACGATGTGTCAAAGTCGGAGGCGTTCACGAGGAACGATAGCCGACGACCGGCGCGATAAAGCGCGCGACCAGAGCACTTAAATGTATTATCAAGGCTGAGCCCTGGCCGTGCGCTTCGCGCACTGCTCGGGTATGCGTCCGACTTGGCGTTCTCTGAAAACCTTCATGCAAACAACTTTAAAGTCAGAAGGTATTCCAGGTGCGATACAGTCCGTTAAGTGTGGGCGCGACGAAGGAGCGGGGTCCCACACTTGACAACCTGTAGCAAGCGACAGCTTGCGTAAGGCAATTGAGACACACGGAAATTTCCTGTCTTTGAACCCGCATGTGCATGTTCTCATCACCGATGGGCTTTTCTGTGATAATGGCGACTTTCTTAAAATGCCAAAGTATAGTGAAGTTGCATGCAAATATTTAAAAACGCTTTGATTTAGGTTTAAATATCTGCCCCAAATTGACGATTTCAGCTCAGCCAGAGACAAAATATATTTATTCTCAAAGTGGCTTTACATTTCTCCAGTTTCTTGGGCCAATCTTACCCTTTTATACTAGTTGGGGATATTTTTTTTTCTGGCCCATCGCCTGCAAACGCGCCATGATTTCGGCATAGCAGTAGGCGCAGCCGGATGATATTTTCGTACATCCGGTTATCGGGTTCCAGGTTTTGTCAGTCCACTCTATATTTTGTTGTTTCATGGGTTATGGTCTTGGCGAGGATTGAAATACTCCACTGCAACCTCCTCTGCTAGAGCCTGCATTGTCGCGTCAGCTGTTAATAACACGATATCTGGAAATATTTAGATGCCAGTTCGAGATATGTGGCAAAATGAAGCGCATCAAGAGAGCGTAACCGTCCAGACACGCCGGAGTGCTCGAGCAAGCCCCTTGCTCTGTTAATAACCGCGTCAGTAAGAGTCATGAAGTTGAACATTCCTTCCAGCTTAACATATTCAAGCTCCAATTTTCTGATCATTTCTATGAGGAAGGATTGATCGTGCGTGCGGCGCCTGAAAGCTGATTGAATTTCGACGCCAAGAAGTCTACTTGAAAATGACTCAATCTCTCCAAGTCCTGCAAGGTAGCTTGTAAGGGACTCGTTTCCCGGCTCCCCGAAAAGTCTAATCAGCAAAGCTGATGTGTCCCAGTATAGACGAGCCGACATTGTTACCCTCGCTCGGAGCGATCTTCGTTTACCGCTCCGGCCATATCAAGCGCTGGTATTTTACTGGTTAATTCATCCCAGCGTTTGAATATCGAAAGGTCAAACTTTTTTACAGTTGCGGCACCTGTTCCATCCATGATTTTTTTCAACTCGGGTTTTATCCGAATATAGGCGTCCCAGGGGATAAGCACTTCTACTGGTTGGTTGTTTTCATCGAAGAATATTTTTTCTTTTGTTTTCACTTTTTTACTCCTGGTCGTTTCGCATGTTTTTGAATGATCATGTCCATTTGCAATATGCCTGCGGCGCTTCTTTGCGCAAATAGTCTGTCACCTTTATTAATTTCTGCAAAAGTAGTAGGTGATGTATATAATTCATATTTTTTTTTATTTGTCCCACCAATCCAGAGGAATCTTTCGTCGGTTCAAAATTATAACGTCACCGCTCAACCTGGATGTCAAGTAACTAGGAATTGTAGTTTTAATGTAAATATTTTTCATAATCTATAATCTACGATTTATTTAGACAATTAATCCTTCGCTACATTATATGATGCTATTGATTTTTTTTTCTTTTTTTATTATATATTTCCATAGCGTGCCACATAACACACTATTTAAGTAATTATACAGCATGCTGTATAATTATGCAATTGTATCAGGTCTCTAATAAAACACTCTGTTTTTATAAGAATATTCTTAAAAAAGATTATTCCTGACTGAAAAACATTCCGACCCCAAAAAGGAAGCCGCGCGTCACAACCGTTTAATCGCGCAAAGAGATTAACGTTATTATAGATAATGCACCGCCTTTAAAAATCCATTTTGCGAACAGTACATTTTCGGATATCGCTTTTAGCACCCAGCCTAACACATAATCTTTTTGTACCGTAAATGGCAATAATGAATAGAGTTTCGCGAACTCAAGGATTTCCGGTTTAGGTATCATTTTTACTATCCCCCAAAAACCGGTATATTAATTTTTCAATGCCAGTCAGAGTTTATTTTGCCCGTATCTGCTCCGTCCGGGTTAAAAAGAATAACTCCTTTTGACTGAAGGCGCATAAGTATCCCTGTCAGCTTATCAAAACCCATAATATTTTCCCGTTTAGCTACGAAAACTGTAGTTAATAACAGTTAAACTGTAAGATGAGTTAAATTCTATGCCAATATACATGTTAAAACGGCTTTTTTAGTTTTTCGCAGATATAATGACATCCTGCGAGCCAGGGACGGCGATAAAAAAAAGTTTGCACCAGAGCTCCTCTAATAAATAATTTCATTAATTATACAAATAACGTTTTGTTTCTTTAGTATATACAATTTTAATACTTGGTCGGGGAAAGGTAATATTTTTATTAACTCAGTACGGAGGATGATTTGCTGAAGTAGTGTCATTCTATATAGCCTGATGGAAGGGTTTAGCTCCCGGTAATTCAGGTAGGCGGGGGAGGTGTGTGCTTTCACTACAGCTAAGTGGAGAGGTTACGCAAACAGTAATTCATGTGGCGTCAAAAACAAAAAAACAGCAGGAGGCTGCATTTTTTTTGGTTTTGCCGAGTGCAGCCGGCGGTCAGGATGTCGCCGGCAAACGTCCACATGAATTACTGTTTGCGTAACCTCTCCACGAACGCTGTAGAAAAAAAACTAACAGCCGCCTGAATTGCCGGCAGCGAAATCCCTTCTACGGTACCTGTAGGAAAAGCCTGCGAGTAAACCTTCGCCTGAATAACGGAAATTGATACCCTTTCATACACACTGAGTTAAAAATATAGCATTTTCAAAGAAAAGAAAAGAATTTGAATAATAAATGAAGGCAAAGTACAATTTACCGTGGAAGATGAACTCTTAAACGAATTTATTGCGGAATCAAGAGAGCACCTCTCCTCCATCGAGGATGAACTTCTTGAAATAGAACGGCAATCTGAAAATCTCGAAACAGATCTGATCAACAAAGTTTTCAGAGCCATCCATACTATTAAAGGCGGCTCCGGCTTTCTTGATCTGACAAATCTCTCCGGTCTGTCGCATAAAATGGAAACCATTCTTTCCCGTATCAGGGAAAAGACACTCATGCCTGAATCTTTAGTAGTCGATGCGCTTCTTGAGGGAGTGGACCGCATTAAAGCAATGCTGGATGATGTGCATCACAGCAACGATCTGGATACCCGCAGCATATTTGAAAAACTCGAAAATATTATTTCCGGTAAACCTGGCATGTCGTCCGATCCGGTCATGGCCGCGAAATCCGGGCCCGCCCGTAAAAATGTTGCGCAGTCTCCGGTTGTATCCCCTCCGGGAAAGGGAACACGTTCTGTTAAGTCCGCCGCGGATATTACTGCTGCAAGTGTTTCGGCGCAAAGTGCTGAGACTGTGAATGCTCCCGCCCCCCATGCCGAGGAAGAAGTAAAAATTTCCGAAACAGTACCGCACGCAGCGGGACAAAACACCGAGTACATACGAATCAAAGTCGATATTCTTGATCGCCTGATGAACCTCGCCGGTGAACTCGTGCTTATCCGCAACCGGCAGCTTTTGCTCGCATCCCGGCACAGTAAAGTATTAAAACAAATTACCCAGCGTCTTAATCTGGTTACTACCGATATCCAGGAAACTGTACTGCATACCAGAATGCAGCCGATGGAAAATATTTTAAATAAATATACCAGATTAGTGAGGGATTTAAGCCGTAAACTCGGGAAAAATATAACGCTCGAACTCGAAGGTACTGATGTTGAACTTGATAAAACAATATTGGAATCGATTACCGATCCGCTCACACACATTATCAGGAATTCTTGTGATCATGGAATTGAAGATCCTGCTACACGGATTAAAAACGGGAAATCAGGATCCGGAGTAGTCAAAATCAAGGCTGCGCATGAAGGTGGACAAATAGTCATTGATATTTCTGACGATGGACGCGGCATTGATCCGGATGTACTCAGAAAAGCAGCTCAGGAAAAAAAACTACGTACTGAAAATGAACTTGCCCTGATGAGCGACAAGGAAGTGCTTCTGCTTATTTTCGCTCCTGGTTTTTCAACCGCAAAAACAGTGAGCGATGTTTCCGGACGCGGTGTAGGTATGGACGTTGTCCGCAGCGGAATCGAAAAAGTCGGAGGGGTTATTGACCTCAATTCAAAAAAAGGTGCGGGTACATACCTGTCCATTCGTCTCCCGCTCACCCTTACTATTATTCAGGCGCTTATTATCACCGGATCGGGTTCGCTTTTTGCCGTTCCCCAGCATAATCTTGAAGAACTAATCAGTCTATACGATGATGAAATTTTCAGCAGAATTGAAACCGCCGGAAACCGAAGTGTGTACCGTTTGCGTGGCTGCCTTCTTCCACTGATAGAATTAAGCGAAGTTCTGAAAAGAAAACACCCATTCACTATGCATGATATGTACGAAATCACCGAGCAGGCCGCCTGCCGCAGGAAAGAGGAATATGAAAAAGCAAAAGCATGTGAGTCTTCCTACCGGGTCACTTTTGCAGTAGTAAAAATCGGCACGCTTCGGTACGGTCTGGTTATCGAAGATATCAAAGGCGCGGAGGAAATTGTGGTGTGCCCCCTGCACCATTTGTTAAGTCCGATACCTATCTACACCGGCGGCACAGTCCTCGGCGATGGAACGGTGTCAATGATTCTCGATCCGTTAAATATAGCCCGTCACGCAGGAATTGAACTGGCAGAGAGCATTCCTTTTGCCCAGGATGCAGGAGATCAGTCCGATACCGCGCTTATTCTCTTTGCGGGCGGCGCAAATGAACAGTGTGCATTGCCTCTTGACCGGGTAGGCAAGGTGAGAAAAGTTAAAATGACAGAGTCTCAGATTGTCGGCAGGAATACCTTTTTTGTCATTGACGGACAGCCATATCGGATTGTTATGCTCAGTGAAGTGTATCCGCTCAGCCCATTGCCGGATCAAAATGAATACTATTTCATCATTCCAAAATCTGCTGCCAAAAGCAGCCCTTTTGGAATTATTACCTCGCAAATTTTCGATTCCGGCGCGTGTAATCCGGAGCAGCCCGGGCAGGATACCCGTTATGGAAATCTACAGACCATGCTTATTAACGGAAAAATTACACTGGCTTTACAGTTTGAGGAAATACATGCAGCGCTTGGATAAAGAAAAACAAGTTACAGATTTTCCGGACGTATTTGGAAGCGCGGAAGAGCGGTTCTGTTCATTTCAGTCCGGAGGTCTGCTTTACGGAATAAACATTCTGCATGTCCGCGAGGTCATCGCTGAGCCTGAGTTTTTTCAAATTCATCACGCTTCAGAATTAATAAAAGGGGTAATGAATATCCGTGGACAAATTCATCTCATCATTGATTTTCGTACAGTATGTGGTCATACTGTGCCGCTGGAAAATACCGATGAAAGAGTAATTATTTTTAAAACATCAGTTACTGAAAATCTCGGTATCCTTATTGACCGTATTGGTGAAGTCATTCGTGTTCCCGCAGACCGGATTGAAATCTGTCCACGCGAAATAGCTTCACAGGGGAAAACAGAGTATAGCGCAAGTGATATCATTACGCATATCGGTAAATTGGATTCACAGCTGCTCCATATTATTGATGTGCAGAATCTCGCCGGACACGTGCGTATTCAGCAGCAGGAAATGTAAGAAATGGAAAATGGAATTGACCGGAAAAAAATCACCGTCCTTCTGGTAGATGATTCTGCGGTGTATCTGAAAATACTGCGTAATGCACTGGCGGGAGCTGAAGACATTGTGATAATCGGCGAAGCGCATAACGGCAAGGAGGCGGTCGAATTCATTAATTCTGTTCAGGTTCCTGATATTATTTCTCTCGATATAGAAATGCCGGTGATGGACGGCATAGATACACTCAAAGCAGTTTTAAAATTCAATGAACGCCGTCAGGAAATGACCGGCATAGGCGTTATAATGGTCAGTTCACATACACAAAAAGGCGCAGAGATTACGATTAAATGCCTTGAAATGGGTGCCTTTGATTTTATCGGTAAACCCGTGCAGATGAATAAAAAGGATTCTGAAGAATATATCAGAAATCAGCTGCTTACCAAAATACGTGTTTTCAGCATGCAGTCGCGTCTGCGCCCGATTGCGGTTAAGCATGAAATACGGCAGGTTCGCGCAGTACACCACATGGACAGCGCGGATGGTATTTGCGCTGTCGGAATTGGAATTTCTACCGGCGGTCCGAAAGCGCTTACGGAAATGCTGCCTGCTCTGGCAGAAAAAATTACTGTCCCTGTACTCATCGTGCAGCACATGCCGGAACTATTTACCGCTTCGCTTGCTGATAGTCTGAAAAAAAAATGCTGCGCTGAAGTGGTGGTCGGCTCCGAGGGTCTTCAGGTGCGTCACGGGGTGTTTTATATTGCCCCTGGCGGCCGGCATATGCTGGTAAGAAAAACACCAAACGGTGTCGTTATCGGTTTTTCTGACAGTCCTCCGGAAAACGGCTGCCGGCCGTCAGCCGATGTGCTGTTCCGCTCAATGGCAGCAGTGTACGGCAGCAGCGCAATGGGAATTCTAATGACAGGAATGGGTACAGACGGAACCAGCGGATTCAGATCCCTCGCCAATGCGGGAGCTGAACTGTTAATACAGGATGAAGCATCGTCAGTGGTATGGGGAATGCCCGGCAGTGCGGCAGCAACAGGGCTGGTAAAAAAAATTATACCGCTAAAAAATATCGCTGATGAAATTGCGCATAGTATTTATGCGCGGCGCGAAAGTATATTGAAGAAATAAATCCATGATTCACACTACCTTGTCGTATTCCACGTTTGAAAATTTCTGCAGACTTTTTCTTAAAGAAACGGGCATGCGTTTTGGAAATGAAAAACACTATCTGCTCCATCAGCGGCTCCAACCTCTTCTTGAATTATTTAATTTTGCTCATTTTGAAGAATTATTTTTTCAGGCGGATACTAAAAATACCGAAGTGCTCCGGGCGTGCATAAACGCAGTTACGACTACCGAAACTTTTTTCTTTCGTGATTCTCATCCATTTGCTGTTTTTAAAGACATTATCCTTCCGGAACTCGGTGATTGCATTGTAAAAAGAAAGACCGGGACACATATACGGAAAGGCGCTAAAGTCTCGATCTGGTCAGCCGCAAGCGCCACAGGACAAGAACCATACAGTCTGGCGATGCTTGTGTCTGATTTTGTCGAAGCATCCTGCGGTAAATACACTCCGGATCAATTTGAGATTTGCGCAAGCGATATTAATAATGCGGCACTGACAAAAGCAGTAAGCGGGAAATATACTGAATTTGAAGTGTCGCGCGGTTTGCCGATTGAGATGCGGGACAGGTATTTATTCAGAACCAATAGGGAATGGCTGATTTCCGAAAAAATATGCCGGATGGTAACATTTCGTGAACAGAATCTCGCAGCAGGCCTGATGGACATGCAGGGATTTGACTGTATTTTCTGCCGGAATGTACTTGTGTATTTCGATCCGGCAATTCGTATCAGTATTTTAAACGACCTCTGCCGGCTGCTTTCTCCGGGAGGTACATTGTTTTTGGGAGCAGCAGAAAATATTCTCTCTGTCCCGTTTACCGGCAGAGAATGCCTTATCACAGTCGATGCCGGACGTACTGCATTTTACCGCAAACAAATAAAGTCTTCCGAATCTGGTATATGCATGAACTTTACCGCAGACAATCCAGTGCAATAACACATTGTTATGAATGCAAAAGCGTATATTGCTGAAAACGGTGTAATCCCGCGTAAATTTTTTGAAACGTTTCTTGCAAAAAATAATATCAAAACGGTATTTGCCATGCATGAAGATGCGATTCTTGAAGAACTGCTTTCCGAAGAGCCGGATATGTTTTTTGTTCAGGCATCAATTGCGGAAAAAATTCCCGGTTTAATCAGACAGATCAAAGAAAATGAAAAACTCTCCGGCATGTTCATAATTCTGCATGCCTCGCGCGCTGCGGGAAGCGCCTTTGCCGAAAATATCGGCGCAGACCGGTTTCTTCCGGTTCCCTTTTCCCGGGAGCAAATTGATTCCATACTTCGTAAAATACTTAATCTGTCAAAAAATATTTTATTCATCAGCAGCCATTTAAATCCTGAAAACGAAGTAAATTCAGTTTTTAAGAATGCCGGGTTTACTGCCATTTTTTCTGATATCATTCATGGCATGAATACCGCACTTGCGGTGATTCCTGACGGCATTATAATAGACGAAACCATCGGCACATCAGGCATTAAGCCGAACCACAGCGCTGAACTGATTAAAACGCTGAAAGCTACTCTCTCACTTGATCATATTCCGGTGTTTGTTTTGTCAGAGGATATTACTTCGGCGCATACTGAAGAACTACTCGTTGCCGGAGCGTGCAGCGTATTTACCGAACCGTATTTTTCTGACGAAAACATCAGGCAAATCAGTGAAATCGTCACACCGCCGAAAAAAGGCAGAAAACATACTGTACTGGTGATTGACGACAGTACTTCCGTCCGGAATGCCATTGTAAAAATGTTTAAGGAACTGGGGTTTGCCGTCTATTCTGCCGAACACGGCTCAGCCGCTCTGGAATTACTCAAAGGACAAAAGGTAGATATTATTACCACCGATTATGATATGCCGGTGATGAATGGATGGGATTTCTGCAGGGCAGTGAGAAGTAGTGCAGAATTTTCAGAAATTCCGATTCTTATGATTTCAACCCGCGGGGCGGAAATTGATTTACAAAAAGGGAAAGTACTTGGTGTCGCCGGGTACCTTTCAAAACCTTTTAGAAAAGAAGAACTTTCGCGCCACGTTCACCGTATTCTCTCAGAAGAAAAAATAAAACGTGAAAAATCAGCAATCAGCAAATATGTTGCAAGTGATGCGTTGAAAAATGTAGATGATATACTCGAAGGAGTAAAAAGTCTTGAACCGGAAACGAAATTTATTACAATCCTTTTCAGCGATATTTGTTCCTTTACTCCGAAATGCGAGCGTCATCCGCCGGATATAATAATAAAGATGCTCAATCTCTATTTTGACACCATGGTCAAAATCCTGACCGAAAACAACGGAATTATCGATAAATTTATCGGCGACGCGATTGTAGCCCGTTTTGACAGCGGCGACAGATACGCGGATGCATATAATGCCGGCTGCGCTGCGCTCGCAATGCTCAGTGCGCTCAATGGATTCGATGATGTTATTCAGCGGGTTCTCGGTATAACCGAGACTATACAAATCCGGGTAGGCATTAACTCGGGTGATGCTATCCTTGGTAACCTCGGAAGCTCCTCAGCGCGCCTCGACTATACCATGATCGGCGACGCAGTTAATACTGCCCAGCGGCTGGAAAGTAAAGCTCAGCCGATGACTGCGCTTATTTCAGACAGTACCTGCAATCTTTTACAAAACAGTATCACGGCTGAAGGTCCGCTCTCGTTATCGCTTAAAGGCAAAGAGAGCATTGTTAGGGCGTGGGTGCTTAAAACAATAACGGACAGCTGTATCCGTACATAATCCCGGCCATGCAGGGTTCTCATTAATCCCGATGGAACGATTATCACAATGAAGCACCGGGAAACATTCAGGGATATATTCAGCTGATATTCAGTACTTTTCCGGATGTGCCTTTGAGTTATTTTTAATAAACCCGCTCGGCGGGACATGACATGTCCGTGAAAACTCCCGGCTGAATTCATGAATGCCGCGGTAACCAAGCTGCCCGGCAATTTCGGTAATGGACATTCCAGAATAAAGCAGAAGCCCCTTTGCCTCGGAAATACGCAGATCGCGCAGCCGGTCCCGCGGAGATTTGCCGGTCGCGGCAATGCAGTGCTTTGAAAGTGTAGATAAACTCATTCCTGAAAGTCTGGCTAAATCCCCAACGGTTATATGAAATTTTCTTTGATGTAGAATTTCCTGCTCGATGGCCGGCCACACCCCGGATTGAGTTTTTTCACCGGTATTGTGATCAGACCTATAAATAAGAGCTAAAAGACGGCAGAGCATTCCGTATAATTCCAAATGTACGGATATCCCTTCATTCCTGCGCTGATAGCAGTTGAATATTTCAGGAAAAATTCGGGCGATCTCACTGCGCACTTTAAAAACGCGGCGTGTAACAGGCAAAACGGGCAGAGAGCTCATATATCCTACAGAATAAAAAACCACTGGCAACGAACCGCCGTGCCACTCAACCTCTTCAGAACCATAATAATATACGCAATCTCCCGCATTTACCTCATAACGGCGCCGGTTTGTCACAAGTGTGTAGGTACCCGACTCAATATAATGAAGGAGGTGGCCGGGTGTTGAACGTGTGGCAACCTGCAGGTGTGGAGGTCGCTCAAATTTCCAGACTCCGGTAATAGTTTCGACTGGATAGTGAGGAGAATTCATAACGTTGGGGGCATCTAATTATATTTTATTTTTTAATGTAATGGATTCCACACTTTTAGAAAACCACAATTTTCGAAGTCTTTTGTGTTGACCGTTGCAAACTCTGTAACTCCCTGATATGTAAGTGTTAAAGCGAGTCTGATATCTATAACCCTCCGGAATGGTACGTTCGGCATTGATGCTTTTTTCCAGAACTCATTTGTAATACTTGATTCATAACCGCCGTATTGCCAATGCGGATTTTCTTTGTAACGCGTGCAGATACCAGAAGCTTGAGCTGGTCCAAGGGGTTTTTCAAAAATCGCGGGATTTCTCAGGCACATATAGAGCTCGACCATAATATACTCTGACAGCAGCACATCAGTATTTGTGCGCAAACTGTAAAGAAAATCACGGGCCGTTTTACATAAAGAACAATCAGCGTTGACAGCATATACAAAAATATTTGTGTCGATGGAGATCATTTAAATATCCGTTCGTTCAATTCACGGAATTTCCGGGGATCTGCTTTTATTTTTCCCATATTTTTTTCCTCCGGTAGCTCCCACGCGGTAAATGACGAATGAGCAGTGGTATATCTTGAAACCAATATTTCTCCTGCTCTGCGGACTACTTCAGCCAATGTCCAATCCTTACTCTTGGCTATTGATTTAAGCTGTTTATAAAGCGGCTCGGGAAACTGTATTTGCGTTTTAATCATACATCTATTATACATCTACATCTGTTAAATGTCAATAGCGCACAATTCTTGTTAATTTGAGCAATCTCACTGCTCCCATAACGTTGTAATTAGTTATAGTATGATATTGTACTTAAATTACACACGCCTTTTCTATTAAATATGTGAGGGTGTTATTATAAATGTTATTTATTGCGAAACCCTTTCACGGTGCCGTAGAAAAAGAACTATCGGCAAGCGTCCTCCGTTTGCATAATCTTTATTGTAAATCATTCATTGTCTAAAGAATACACTGTTGTATAATCATAAGACAATGAAAATTGCCAAATCAAAAACGTCTTCTGCTAAAGACAAACGGGAATAAATGAAGTATACTTGATTTTATAAATTCTGAAAGGAACATTTATGACCAGGAAAGAACGTCTCATGAATTCAATTACAGGTAAGCCGGTGGATAGGCCGGCGGTTTGTTTTTACGAACTCACCGGATTTGACGAAAATCCCGATGACCCAAATCCGTTTAATATTTACAATCATCACTCATGGCGGCCGCTCATCGCTTTAGCAGCAGAGCATTCCGACCGCATTGTCCGGCGGCCAATGTGTTTCCGGGATGACTTCGGTGAAGTTCCGGCTGACTTGCGAACCCATGAGGAGTATCGTGAGGAAAACAGTATCTCTTTTATTGACACGATTAAAGCCGGTGAGCGTACTCTGAGTTGCCGCACCCGCCGGGATGCGGAGGTAAATACAGTCTGGACAACTGCCCACCTTTTACATGACGAGCATGACTTAGACGCATATCTTGCGTTGCCTCTGCCGCCGGCACCAACCGAACCGGATATCCGTGCATTTATTGACGCTGAAGAAAAACTCGGTGATACCGGCATCGTAATGGCGGATATTCCCGATCCTTTATGTCTTGCCGCGCAGTGTTTTTCAATGGAAGATTACACTATTATTGCGCTCACCGACCAGATGCGCTTTCGCCGGCTGCTCGATCGTTTCGCTGCCTATCTCTATCCCCGTGTGGAACTTTTTTCGCGTGCGCTTCCCGGAAGGCTCTGGCGTATCTGCGGTCCTGAATACGCGACACCGCCATACCTGCCGCCGGCTCTTTTCCATGATTATGTTAAAAACTATGATACACAAATTGTACGTTCAATACAATCCCACGGCGGGTACGCACGCATTCACTCGCATGGGAAAATCCGTGATGTGCTGCCGTACATTGCTGAAACCGGCTGTGTCGGTCTTGACCCCATTGAACCGCCGAATCAGGGTGATGTTGGACTATCATGGGTACGTGAACGGTACGGCAGTCAGTTTACGTTATTCGGCAACATCGAAGCAAGCGAGATATCACTGCTGCCGAGTGATGAGTTCCGCATTCGGGTAAAAGAAGCATTGCGTGAAGGCACTATGGGATACGGCCGGGGCTTTGTGCTCATGCCGTCGGCAATCCCATACTCGCGTGAATTACCCGCACATGCGCTGGAAAATTTCCGTTTAATGATTACAGAGTCGCAGCTAATCTGAGCAAAACTTAAAAAGTAAATTTTGGTTTAAAAATAAAACCTACCCCATACCTAGAAAAATCTTCGCCTAATGTGCCGAGGTACGGATTGTTGATATCCATTTTGATACCGAAAGAAAACCCGAGTATAGTTTTTTTTCTTCCGATTTTTGCCGGGTATTTTTTTCCGACTTCCGCGGACAGGCGGATCAGAGAAAAAGGCTCAAATGCAAAATCCCCGCGGAAAGCAAAATTAGTATTCTTGAAAATATTGAACCGCTGTTCCACAAAATCAGACCGGTCACGGACAAACGAGAAATATACCAGATCACGTATTTCCGGATGCATATGCAGCCGTCCTCCAAGACGGTAGCTCCAATTTATCCGCTGCGCGGGTATGCGCTTATCTCCTTTAAGCTTCGTTTCACCTTCCAGCCAATGATCTTTAATAAGGATGTTGTCCTTGATGTGATAATTACCATAACTGAGAAGCAGTCCCGTGTAACCTCTGCCCTGCACTTCGCGCCCGGTTTCAGTAAATTTCACCACATTACCCAAAAAGAGCGAAACAGTCCACGGTTCAGGGAAATCGATGGAATACGTAAGTGATTGGACGAAATGAATATTTCTGTATTGCATCCGGTTGTATGCAGAATACGCGTAATGCCGTAGCGCCGCACCTGCCACCGGAAGAGGGTAGGCGCCTCCTTCTATGACAAGAATGCGCGGGAAAAAAAACCGCTTGAGCAGATATTTATATAAATCTCTTTCTCTTTCGGCGCTGAAATGTTCTATCGGCGACTTGGTAAGGGAAAAGTAAAATCCCGCGCTGCAGTAATATGCATCGCTGAAGTCAAGATATACTTCGTGATTACCAAATTGTCTGTCCGCAGTAAAGGAAAACGCTGAGGCGGTGAACAAGAAAAAAATTCCGTACATGCGCAGCATATGCTTGACGAACTCAATACTTCAGAGACGGAAAAGTCCGCACACGCTTTGAACTGAATTCTTTCATTGAGCCGGCGGCGGGGTAAATACCCGGAGTGCAAGCTCTTTATCGAGCGATAAGAGCGCTTCTCCTGTGCTGCCGAAAGTAGCAAGACGTGATACAATTTTATCAAAACTGTCTTCTTCCTCGACCTGTTCCGTCACAAACCATTGTAAAAAAATTTCGGCGGAGTGATCTTTCAGCTCTTTTGCCGTCGTCATGATATTACCGATACTTTCAGTGACTTTTTTTTCATGAGTGAGGGAGTATGAAAAAACATCGCTTACTGATCCGAAATCAAACGGCGGCTCATCTATTGCTTTAAGGACAACTTTTGCTCTGCGGTCTTTTAGATAGGCATAAAACTTCATTGCATGCATCCGTTCTTCCTGAAGCTGGACAATGAAGAAGTTCACACAGCCGGGAAGATTAAGATTGTCGCAGTGTGATGCCATTGCCAGGTATAAATATTCCGAATACAGCTCTTTATTTATCTGCTCATTGATCAATTTTACTAATTTATCTGATATCATTTTTTTCTCCTTTTTAGTTTACACTATTAAAAATGTAGTATATTTTTGAAATAAAGTCAACAAAGATTATTTTTTATAGTTGAGTTGAAGGGGTTTTGCATCCGGTAATTCAGGCGGCGGTTTGTCGGTGGTCTTTTTTCAATAGGCACCGTGAAAGGGTTTCGCAATCGGCAATTCAAGCGGATGTTTGTTTTTCTATGAGGCAAAGTACAAGGATTATAACGAAAACTATTCAGGCGGACGTTTGCCTCTGCCATCCTGGCGCCGGCTGCACTCGGCAAAAACAGAAAAAAATCGGCATCCTGCCGTTTTTCTGTTTTTGACGCCGCTCTGAATAGTTCTTCGTTATAACCTTGCACTTATCTTTCAAAAGAATTACACAGAATTCACTGCTCTGAATTACCTTAGTGGAACTCTTCTACGGAGCCATAGAAAACAACACAGCTACTATAAGTCAGACTCTGAATTGCCGGTTTGCGAAATCCTTCCACTGGCTATAGAAAATAACACTATTACTAAAAGTCCACGCACTGAGTTATCGAATTTATTTCATCTCCACCAAGTTATAAAAAAATGCTACAATAAAAAAAAAGTATAAGTTAAGTCATGGCTTATGACTATTCCCGCAGGCAAGAGGCACAGTCCTTTTTTCTCTCTGCGCCTCAGCGGGAGTCTCTCCAGGCCCGTTTGACAGAAGAAAGCACTGTAAAATCTGGAATTGAATCCTCATTCAGTTCGCGTTTGCTATGAATACAGTGTACAATTTATAATGTGAATGAGTCTGATACTTTCGTCATTGCTGAAATTTAGGAAGAAATCATGAAAAATAATACACTGCTTGATAATCTGAAGGGATATAAGAAAAAACGTGATGCGGTCATACTTGCGCATAATTACACAATCCGCGAGGTTCAGGATGCGGCGGATTTCTGCGGCGACTCTCTTGAACTCGCAAAAAAAGCAAAAACCGTTACACAGAAGGTTATTCTCTTCTGCGGAGTGCGTTTCATGGCCGAAACTGCAAAAATTCTCAATCCTGAAAAAACCGTTCTGATGCCTGATTATCACGCAGGTTGTCCCATGGCGGATATGATATCCGCTGAAGATGTGCGCCGTCTGCGTAATACATATCCCGGAGCGGCGGTAATCTGTTATGTCAATTCCACAGCTGAAGTTAAGGCTGAGTCCGATGTGTGCTGCACTTCGTCAAATGCCGCATCGGTTGTCGGAAAATTTCCTGTAACGCAGCCTGTTGTTTTTGTACCTGATAAATTCCTCGGCAGGTTTGTCGCTTCTCAGCTTAACCGGTCCATCCACTGTTGGGAGGGGTATTGCCCTGTTCATCAGCGGATTAACCCGGAGATGATTGCCGAATCAAAAATTCGGTACCCCGGCGCGGAAGTCATTGTGCATCCCGAATGTCATGATAAGGTGTGCGCCACAGCGGATAAGGTGCTGTCGACAGGACAAATGATCGCGTATCTTAAAGAAAAACAACAAGGGACGTTTATTATAGGTACTGAAACGGGAATGCTGTATCCGTTACAAAAGAATTCGCCTTCAGCCGGTTTGTATGCAGTTTCAGACGAAGTGATTTGCCCGAATATGAAAAAGAACACACTGAAAAAAATGGTCAGTGCTCTTGAAAAAATGGAGACTGTCGTTACGGTATCTGAAGATATTGCCCTGCGCGCGCGGAAGAGTCTTGAGGCGATGCTGTGAGATGGGGGACTATATTAGTTTTTTCAAACTGATATAAGTTTTTACATTGTTTAAAATTAGTCCAACTTTAGAAAAAATTGTCAACGCGTTTTTAATACCTGACAACACATCAGATTCATTGTCGGGGTATTCATGAGTTAATGCGTTTCGTAATGATCGGTATTGAAGCCAGCTGTCAGCATCGGTAACAATTTCTATCTTTTCCAGTTTATCGAGAATGTCAAGGAGAGACATACTGTCTTTGTATTCGCCGATTCTTTTGAGCAATTCTTTAAAAAGTTTATCCCCGATAAAATCCTGTAATTTGATAAACCTGAATAAAAAAGCATCTACAGTTTTAATTATTTCGTGCTGTTGAAGAGTTTCCCTGTTCAGTTCGAGATTTTGTAATTCCAGATAGTTTTCTTCAGCGCGGCGGAAGTGTAATTCTGCGGTCTGCAATGCCTCTCTTAACATAACAGTATGCCTGTCTCCATTGCGGTGTGATAAATTGATTTATCGACTGAATTAGGTGTTTTTATCAGTATGTCAACTTTACGGGTGGTAACATTGCGGTAAATTGCCGCAGCAAGACGATGCGTGGCATTTTCCGGCGGTTCTGTCCTACAATCAACAAACAGGTCAATATCACCGCCTTTGCCTGAATTATCCGTCCTGCTGCCGAATAAATATAACCGGATGTCCTGTCCGAAAAATTCACGACATAAGGTAATAATTTTTTCAATTACATCCGGTTTTACTCTCATTTTTTTACCTAACCTATAATATAAATTTATGGAAATAACCGTATACTTTCAGCTACAGCGACAATGAATTTACAGTGTATAATTATCCGATTAATTTCAAAAAAATGCAAAATCGGCCGGTCTGTATACAGTTTCCGCCATGAGTTTTACACGAAGTGATTTATCCTTAAATGAAAAAAAACACGCTGAAAAAAATAGTACACGCTCTTGAAAAAATGGAGACTGTCGTTACGGTATCTGAAGATATTGCCCTGCGCGCGCGGAAGAGCCTTGAGGCAATGCTGTGAGAGAGGAATGCATCATGACTTTACCGCATGCTCAAACATGCCGAGGTATTTTCCGGCAATTTCTTTCCAGTCGTATTGTTTTATAGCCTCATGGTTATGCAGTATTCGGGCTTCATTTTCTTCAGGGGAATGCCATGCCGAGCGGATTACATCGCCTAATGCCTGGTCATTCAGCGCAGGGAATAGAAGCATGTGGATCGTTTTACTCATTTCACGGTTAGGCGGTGTATCAGAGGCAATAATAGGCGTTCCTGAGGCTGCCGCTTCAAGTATAGGAATGCTCGATGATTCATACAAAACCGCGGTGATTAAAAATTTTGCGGCCTTGTATAGATCAATGATATCCTCCTTTGGCACAATCCCTAAATAACGGACTTGTGCGTTAAGGCCTTTCTTTTTGATAAATTCGAATATTCCGGAAGAACCGGAATATTCAGCGCCGGTAAGCACCAGAGGAATAATTATTCCGTGAGTGTTTTTTAAATATGCAAGTGCCCGCAAAATGGTCAGATGATTTTTATGCGGCCATAACTGGGCTGGTTTGAAAAGGAAACTTTTTGTTCCCCACGGGATTTTATACTTTTCTATGATTTTACTCGTATCCCGATGTTGAGAAAACTGCCGGACATTTACTCCTTCAGGAATACAATAAATTTTGTTCTTTTGAAAGTCGGGAAAGAAACGATGTACATCTTCCGTCATCATGGCAGAACTTGTCTGACAATAGTGAATAGTTTGAAACCAGAATGAAAAAAGAAAAAGACGTTCCCGCAGTTGTCCGGTACTGAAAAATTCAGGGTAATATGCGTGCTGTATGTCATGGAATGACATAACTTGTTTTGCGTGCGGGATGGGAAATAAAAAGGGCGGCATATACGGCATGTATACGATATTACATTCGCGATCAATTATTTCAGCAATCTTTCCGAAGATCAGCCTGTTTATTGTGGTAAGCGGTATTCTTTTTTTTAATGCCCATGGGATTAAATGATAGATTCGTGAAAATAAGCGGTAATGATCATTCATTATACGTAACGAAAATTTTTTGTTACTGCTAAGTGAATGGAAAAGATGTTTGTTTGACGGAGTGCAGTAAATTATGAATTCATGGGAAGTCTCATTGTCTGTAAAACCAGCAAGAAGTCCGAATGTAAAACTGTTAATTCCTCCGCGGTATTCGGGGAAAATACGCATGCAGTTAATTCCGATTTTCATTTAAAAAGATTACTGAAAAAAAACGTTACTTTTTTTATTGCTGCACGGAGGTAATTTAGAAAAAAATCACGAATTGATGGTTTTGCCGCATCCCGGAAGTATTCATTTAGAATCCGGATCATTATTTTATCGGGCTGATCAGCAAAAGAAAATGCGTTGATAGAAGTTACCTCTGATAAATTTGAATTAATTTTTTGAATATGTGCCGAGTCAGCGTACGGATTTCGTGATGAGTAACTTTTTCCGCAGTTAGTGCCGCTTCCGTCAAGGCCGGTGTTTTGTATGTATGACCTGACGGGATACACACAATATCCGTTACGCATCATATGATGGTAGTCAAACCTGATTGACCATGAGTCTATTAAGCCAGCCATTTGTCTGCGAAGCATGGGGGCCATATCAGATCCTGCTGAATTGAACAGTTCATTTTTTTTTTTTGTTAATAATAAACTCATTGTAATCAGACATATTCCAGTCGACTTCCTGCCACACACGTCTCCAGGTTCCCCATCCCCAACAGTGCGAACGAATGGGAAACAGAAAGCTGTCATGCCGAAATTCCGGCGGGATATGTATTTTTGGTACAAATCCGCTGACAGAGAAAATATCGGGGCGTGCCGAATAATAATCAAGTGCCGTATTCATATAAAAAAGGAAACCAGGATCAGTATTTAAATCATCCTCGACAATGATAACGCCGTTAAATGTTTTAAGGATTTCTGATACCCCGGAAATAATTGACTGTGAAAGGCCAAGATTGTTATCGCGATAAATAATTTCAACATTTTTAAAGCCGCTGACATTCTGCACGGTTTTTCGTACTTCAGACACTGCATTGTGGTCGCTTGCATGTTTAGGGCCGTCACAAAAAACAAAAAGATTACTTTCTTTGGCTAGTGCATTTTTTTGCAGCAGTGTCAATGTTGCGTGGGTGTGCTCCTGACGGCGGTATACAAAGAGTGCAACTGGATAAGGCATGGCGTACATGATACAATCCGGCTCAGATTTTAGCCAGGACGATATTTATATGCACATACTAGTTACCGGTGGAGCAGGGTTTATCGGAAGCCACACCTGTGTCTCACTGCTTGAAGCGGGACACCGTGTTACCATAATCGATAATCTTTCAAACAGCAAAAAACAGTCAGTAGATCGAATCCGTGAAATCACCGGTTCCCCCATTTATTTTGTTCAGGCCGACATTCTCGACCCGGAAGCGCTGCAAAAAGTTTTCAGCACCGATCCCATAGATGCGGTTATCCATTTCGCAGCTTTTAAAGCTGTCGGCGAATCAGTAAAAGATCCGCTGAAATACTATCAGAATAACGTCACCGGAACACTCCTGTTATGTAATGCGATGCAAAGGTATGGAGTGCGTACAATAGTATTCAGTTCATCATCAACTGTTTATGGCACACCGGCAAAGGTTCCGGTTACTGAAGATTCACCGCTCCATGCGGAAAGCCCCTACGGTCGCACCAAACTGATGATGGAAGATATTCTGCGTGACCTGTTCGTGTCCGATGCGTCATTCCGGATTGCGATCCTACGGTATTTTAATCCGATTGGCGCGCATCCCGGCGGAATGCTCGGCGAAGATCCGTATGGCACTCCCTATAATCTTCTGCCGTATTTATCGCAGCTTGCAGTCGGCAGGCTTCCCGAATTAAAAGTATACGGTAATGATTACCCCACACGGGACGGTACAGGAATTCGTGATTATCTTCATGTAATGGATCTCGCAAAAGGGCATGTCATGGCGCTTGATCATATTACCGGGAAAGGCGGGTTACTCACACTTAATCTTGGTACGGGAACGGGGTACACTGTGCTTGAAGTAATCGCTGCATTTGAAAAAGCGTGCGGAAAAAAAATTCAATTTTCTTTCGCGCCACGCCGTCCGGGGGATATCGCTGAAAATTATGCCGATCCGTCCAATGCACTAAAAACACTCGGCTGGAAAACTGAAAAAAATCTTGATGAAATGTGTGCAGATTACTGGCAGTTTCAGAAGAATCATCCCAAAGGCTATGTGTGATTTTTTTTATAGCTAAGTGGAAGAGTTTCGCAGACGGTATTGCAGGCGGACGTTAGCCGGTGGTTTTTTTTCTACAGGCACCGTGGAAGGGATTTCTCCACCGGCAATTCAGGCGGAGTATGGTTTTTTTCTAGTGACATCGTAGAAGGGTTACAACGAAAACTATTCAGGCGACCGTTTGCCTCTGCCATCCTGGCAGAGGCTGCACTCAGCAAAAACAGAAAAATTGCGGCATCCTGCCGTTTTTCTGTTTTTGATGTCGCTCTGAATAGTTTTCGTTGTATCCCTTCTACTTATGTAAAGAAAATAAAACAGCTTCGGTGCTGAATTACCTTGGTGGCGAAACCCTTCCACGTGGTCATAGAAAGTAATACTATTGCCCAACTGTCGTTCTGAATTAGCCGATGCGAAACTCTTCCACTTAGCTATAAAAAAAACACTACTACTAAAAATCACCGTGCTAAATTATCAGTTAACTCCTTCACTGAGTAATAGAAAACAATACATCTACTAAACAATCGCCGCACTAAATTATCTAATTTATAACCCCTTCACATTGTTATTAAAAATAGTTACTAAATTATTTTTAAAGTACAATTTCATTCTTGACTTTTGATTTGCTCCCGCAGGCAGGCGCGCTCGCTTATTACCCCCTCGTGGGGTGCGAGCTTTTTTCGCACGTGTGCAAGAGGCGTTCCTCCCTACCTCTCCGCGCCTCTGCGCCTCAGCGGGAGTGTCTCCCTCTTTCCCTTTCTCCTCTCCGCGCCTCTGCGCCTCAGCGGGAGTCTCCCTCTTTCCCTTTCTCCTCTCCGCGCCTCTGCGCCTC
>Ga0180007_10002616_pt1 | contig 21147 bp, 23 predicted proteins | sample MM_PC_MetaG_FD_121122 | JGI IMG/M metagenome (GOLD analysis project Ga0180007, IMG submission 121122) | Groundwater microbial communities from the Aspo Hard Rock Laboratory (HRL) deep subsurface site, Sweden - MM_PC_MetaG | ecosystem: Environmental > Aquatic > Deep subsurface > Groundwater... | reverse complement strand
GGCAAGTTTTTCCTCCTTCCTCAGGGGATTGCGCCGCAATTTGATCCACAGTCCGATGCCATGGCCCGCCAAATAGCCCGGCAGACCATTACCATGCTGAAAGATCCGGAAAGCGCCAAGAATAAGGGCGGAGTGCCAATGATGCAGAGGCCTGGACAGCAGCAGTTGAGCCCGGAAGAACAGGAGCAGATGGAACAGGCCATGGAGATGCTGAAGGGAATGTTCGGTAATCCAAATCAACAGTAACTCTTTTAATTCTTAAAAAAAGGCCTGGTCTTGGGAGTTTCCCGTGCCAGGCCTTTTTTGTGTAAAATAGATGAGAGAATCTGTGTTGCTTGTGATTTAAAAAGAGTTGCCGCTCCCTGCAAATGGCCGTCGATAGCTCTGGGGGGACATCGGTGTGTAGATAATGACTTTGCCGTTTTCTTCTTTGATCGTGGTCCAGTCTGCCCATTTTCTTGCATACCAGAGACCAAGCTCTTTTCCTTCGCCAGAATAGATAACGTAGCCGTCGTACTGGTTACGTACCCCTCGAATATCAGGATCGATTATCCGCATCCAGTCGCAGAGTTGTTTCTGGTCGAGGGCAATTGCTTTCCACAGTCCCTTTTCAAAGGTGTATTCTTTTTTAACTGCGAGAATGACATCGGGCTGTGCTTCGGGACCGTTATAATAATAGTCGTATTCCGGAAGAACGGTACAGGATTCAAAGCTTGAGGTGATTTCTTTATTCAGTCTCAGGTTTCCTGTTTTTCCGATCTGGCAGGAGGAAAGAAGGAGGATGGAAGCAAGGAGAAGAAGTGTTTTCATAGGTTCACCATAAGGAGAAGAAATAATAGAAAATGAAGGGCCTTCTTGACACACCACTTTCTAACAGTTATCATTTTTTGTCTCAAAGTCAATTTTGTTAGTCTGCTAATCTTAAAAGGTTTTTGTTGTGTAATCTCTTGATGGGCAAACGTCTCTTATGCTGTCATGAGTAGCCAGGTAACTGCCATCAATTTCAGTCAGAGGAGGCTTCTATGAACCGTTCTGTTCTCTTTGCACTTGTTGCTGCTTTCTTGTTCTTCAGCTTCGGTTGTTCGACTCTCAGCGTGAACACAGACTATAATTCGGCATATGATTTTTCAATATTGAAGAGCTATGCCTGGCTTGATAACGGTCAGGTGCCCAGTAGTGATGCCAGGGTGAACAATGCATTGATTATAGAACGAGTGCGTAGTGCAGTGGACCAGACCCTTGCTGCCAAAGGATATGTGAAAACGGATAGCGCTTCTGCTGACTTCATGGTGAGCTGGCTTGGCGCCATTGATAAGAAATTGCAGGTGGATACCATTGACCATTTTTACAGTCCTTACGGGTATGGTTCTCTCTATCGTGATCCGTTCTTGGCTGGTTCTATGCCTACAACCAGAATTCACGAGTATGAGGTCGGAACCCTGATTGTCGATATCCTGGATCCGGTGCAGCATAAATTGATCTGGCGGGGAACCGGTGCAGATCGTCTCAAGGGAAATAAAAATCCGCACGAGGTTACCAAAAGGATTAATAAGGCAGTGGCGGCGATTATGAAAGATTTCCCTCCTGCGCAATAATTCGGGAATTTGTAAAGAGGCAGACTGGAGTTCTGGTTATATAAATATCTTTCCGGGTTGGTGTCTACTCCATGCAGTTTTCACAGCAGACAGGAGAAGAGGTCCTTGCAAGCCTGAATTCTCGTGGTGTAGGTTTAACCAGTGAAGAGGTTCGTCAACGTCTCCTGGAAAATGGCCACAATGTTCTGGAGACAGGTAAGGCTGTCAATCCAGTCTTGCTCTTTCTGAATCAGTTCAAAAGTTTCATCATCTATATCCTGCTCTTTGCGGTTGTTTTTTCTCTTATAATTGGAGAATACGTAGATTCCATTCTTATCCTGGCCATTCTCCTGGCCAACGCCTTGATCGGTTTTTTTCAGGAACTCAACGCCTATCGTTCCCTGGAGGCCCTGAAAAAGATAACAGCTCTCCATGCCACTGTTCTCCGTGCCGGGGAGAGGGTGGTTGTCCATGCGGCAGATCTGGTTCCTGGTGATATCCTGGTGCTGGAGGCCGGAGACAAGGTTCCGGCAGATGCACGTCTGCTGGAATCGGTACGATTGAAGGTGGAAGAATCTGCCCTGACAGGAGAGAGTGTCCCTGCAGAAAAAAATAATCGAGCGATTCCTGACAGGGTACAGATCGGGGATCAACAGAATATGCTGTTTTCTTCTACCTCGGTGGTGGCCGGCAACGGGCGGGCAGTGGTGGTTGCCACAGGAATGGAGACAGAGATTGGTCGAATAACCACTCTTATCACAAATGTCGGTGAGGAGATGACTCCCCTGCAGCGGCGATTGCATAGATTTGGCAAAAGACTGGGGATAGTTATTCTGGGCATCTGTTTTGCCATGTTCTGTCTCCTGAGCCTGCAGTCCCATTTCAGAGGGACTCTCAGTGCAAATACCTTTATCTCTTTTCTCTTCATTGCCATCGCTATGGCTGTGGCAGCGGTGCCCACGGCTTTGCCAGCGGTGGTTACCATTGCCCTCAGTGTCGGAGTCAAACGTCTGTTGAAAAAGAAGGCTCTGGTCCGCAGGCTCTCTTCTGTGGAGACTCTGGGCAGCTGTGATGTGATCTGCACGGATAAGACCGGGACACTCACTGAGAATCAGATGACTGTCCGTTATGGCTGGACCCTGGCAGGCGAAGTGGAGTTGCACGGGACCGGCTATGAACCGGCAGGCGAGGTGACGGGAGAACCAGTGGATCTGTTATTTCGAGCCGGGATCTTGTGCAACAATGCAAGCCTGCGTGAGAATGGTGGCAACTGGGAGTTGATCGGTGATCCTACGGAAGGTGCTTTATTGACAAGTGCAGGCAAGCTCGGCCTTGCCGGAGAGGGCGAGCGCATTGATGAGATCCCTTTTGATTCCGAACGGAAGATGATGAGTGTGCTCATCCGTGATGCGGAAGAGGGGTTGGTAGTTTTCAGTAAAGGGGCACCTGGTAATATCCTGGAACGGTGTGATCGTTATTATAGAGAGGGAGAAATTCTCCCCCTGGATCAGGATGTACGGGCCGAGATTGAGGCTCGTAATGACCTCTATGCAAGACAGGCCATGCGGGTCCTGGCCTTTGCCTGGAAGGTGGTGGAGGGAAAAGAGCAGTTTGATGAAGATGGTCTGGTTTTCCTTGGCTTTCAGGCTATGATAGATCCTCCCAGAAAGGATGTGTTACAGGCTATCAAAACGACGTCTGAGGCAGGTATACGGGTTATCATGGTGACTGGCGATTATCAGGCCACTGCTAAGGCCATCGGTAAAGAGATCGGTATAGAAGGTGAGGTCTGTTCGGGCCAGGAACTTGACGTCATGGATGAGGCAGCCCTTATCGCAGCTTTGACAGATGGTACCAACATCTTTGCCAGGGTAATTCCCGAGCATAAACAGCGCATCGTTACGGCCCTGCAGAAAATGGGGCATACCGTGGCCATGACCGGAGATGGGGTCAATGATGCCCCGGCCCTGAAAAAGGCCGACATCGGAATAGCCGTGGGCAGCGGTACAGAGGTGGCAAAGGAGGCTTCGGATTTTGTCCTCCTTGATGACAGTTTCAGTCATATTGTCAATGCCATACGGGAAGGCCGTGGCATTTATGATAATATCCAGAAGTCTATCATGCTGCTCCTTTCCGGCAATTTCGGTGAGGTGCTGATCATTTTTCTGGCAGTTATGACAGGGATGAATCTTCCTCTTACTGCCATTCTTCTCCTCTGGATCAATATGATCACGGACGGGGCACCAGCCTTGGCCTTCAGTGTTGACCCTTACGGTACCGATATCATGTCGAGAAAGCCGAAAGTGGGGAAGGAAAGTATTCTGCCTCTGGACAAACTCTTACTGATTGGCGTGCTGGGGAGTATTGGGACAGGACTTGCTTTGCTCCTTTTTTTAACCCATGGAGGAATGGACAGCGATAGCGAAAAGCTGCGGCTGGGACAGACCATGGTTTTTAATTTTGTCGTTCTCTATGAAGTTGTGCTGGTCTTTGTGATCCGTAGAGATTACCAGGTACCCCTCTTTTCCAACAGATGGGTATGGGCTGCGGCTGGCTTATCCATCTTCCTCCAGTTTGTTCTCATGTATACGCCACTCCGAGATATTTTCAAGATTGTGGCCTTGAACAACAGGCAGCTGATTATTCTGGCAAGTGCTGCATTTTGTTTTTATCTCCTCTGCCGAGGCTATACTGTCTTGCTACGTTTTATTGTAAAAAGGCGGCAGCTGTTACAGTCTTCTGAGGCTAGAGGATAGCAAAAGCTTTTGCTAAGTGGGGGTAAGGAAAAAGATATTGACAGCCTATCCCCAGTCGTTTATATTTGCCGCCTACAGGTTGCGAGCATCTGGAATGATGTGGGTTGGATGATACCTGTTGTTGCTTTTGGAAAGCAACGTTAATCCTCGATAGCTCAGTTGGTAGAGCGACCGAGCGCAAAAAAACGATAAAAGGCGGTAAGCTACTGAGCTTACCGCCTTTTTTTATTGTTTTTGCGTACAAGGTGCTTTTTTGCTAATTGCTGTTTTGCCTTGTTTTGTGTTTTATGTCAGTATGTTAGGCTCTTGTACGATTTTGGTTTTTCAGCTTGTACTTCTTCCCTCTAGCCAGGTTGATTCTTGCCTCATGACTACCTGTTTTTGTTCGTGGAAACGGATAGTTAACGATTGCGTAAGTGTTGTATAGGGTGATTGACGTGATTACGCCCTGGATGGCTTTGCGTTTGTCGTGGAAGTCTATGAGCTTGAACTCTTCAGGGGTAAAAGTAATGCTCTCCCAGTCTGGTTCTTTTGGTGCATTTTCCTGAGAATCGAGTTGATTGTTAAGGTCTATTAGTTCATGTTTGATGGTATCGATTTGACCTTTTGCATCGCTGAAATCGATAACCCCTGCAGCAATGGCAGATACTATATTTTCTTTCTTTTTTTCCGCAGTTTTTATTTGTGTGAGTATTTCCTGGCTGGTGTCATCATGCTTGGTTCCTGCTCCAAATTGCTGCCAGTACTTTTTTAATTCTTCACCCTGATCGAATGTTGAATAGATATTTCGTAATACCTTATCATCAACTGTCGTATGGGCAATCATTCGGCTTTTTGGGCATACGTGTTTTCTGTTTTTTGTGGTGCATGCATAGTAGTCGAGCCGTGTTCCATCAAGTCGAACCTTGCTGTTGTTCCAGCTCTTGACTGTTTTCCCGCAATATCCACAGTAAAATATACCCATTGCAGTCAACAATCCTGCTGCATCGCGTCGCTTTCCGTTTGTCTTTCTTGTTCGCCTGCTCCTCCTGATCCGCTCTGCCCTGGTTGCTGACATGACCGGATCCCAGTCACATGAGATGATGGTTCCTGTTTCTTTGTCCAGACGTTTGGCTTGATAAAATAGCAGGCGGTCATCAGATATTGCCCTTCTGACTGCTATTTCTGGCCAGCCGATTTCTTCTGCAATGGCCTTGGCACTTATTGTTTCTGCCATTGTCCATAGTGTTTCTATTTCCTCGAGGAGGATAGGATCGGCAAATAGTTTCCGTTCTCCTTTGTCGTAGAGATATGGCTTCGGTGGTGTCCCACCCATGAATTTGCCAGCGGCGAATGCTTGATTTCTGCCTTCGCTCATTCGTTTTTGCAGGATCTTCATTTCAACAGAAGAAAACCCGCCTTCCATGAGAAGTAGCATCCAGTCAGAGTGCTGGGCCGGGTCGAGGATCCGCGAGAGGGTGGCCAGTTTGACATTGTGATCAGAACAGAGTGTCAACCAAGCAATATAGTCTTGCATAGTATCATCTCGTGATAGCCTTGATAACTCAATGACAAGGATAATATCAATTTTTCCAGCCTTGATATCTAATTCCAGCTTGGAACGTTCTGGCAGCTGCGCCACCTTGCCCCTGGCCGCAGACGAATGTCCATCATCGTAGATGTGAGGAGACCACCCTTGTTCTCTGGCATACTCAGGCAACCGTTCACGCTGCACAGTTAACCTGTGGCCTTGTTTACCCTCATCCTCCCGAGATTTCCTGATATAGATAGCTGCGTTCATAACGTGGAGTTCACCGGAAACTTTGGAGCGCAGCGTAAAAGATTTCCGGTGTAACGTTTTGTTGGGTAATTTTTATCTCTAATCTTTTTTTATTAGTGATTCTAAAGGACGACATTCACCACCTCTATGGATCATTGCATGACAATTTGCACATACTACAGCTAAATCGGCTATTGAATTCCTTTGGCCAGTAGGATTTAAATCTGAAAGTGGAGTAAGGTGATGCACAATAGCAAATTTTTCTCCAATTTCTCCATAGACATCGCTAAAATTGAAGCCACAGCCTGGAACTTCGCATCTAAGCTTCCCTCCATTATTATTCAATGTGTCTCTAATCTTAGCTGCTCTTAATTTAGCCTCTCTTTTTCTGTGTATTATAAATAGCTTTTTTGTTTTTCCTTCAAAAGCGCTAGTTTCAAGTTCTTCATCACTTAAGTTTGAGGTGTCCCAATTTTCAACATTCTTTAATTTTTTATACGCTGAATATAGAGACTTATGCACGTTACCATCACTTTCAACTCTGTTGGCCCAACGTCGCATACCTTGACCTGCCGGATAATTTCTTATAACAGGACGGTTCTCAGGCGGAATTAACAAAGCTTGTTTTGTACGTACGCTACTCCATTCTCCATCTTTAATAACTTTTACTTTTGAATATACACCAACTATCTGATACTTTTCGTTTTTGAGGTTTCTAGCGACAAAAACTACGTCAAGCAAAGGTTCATGAACTTCTCCTCTATCAATACCGCAGCTATAGTATCCGGAACTATTTGAAACGAACGCTGTCAATTCAGTATTATTTTTTTGATTATTCTTTAAATGTCGATGGCCACCAATAATTGGTTCAGTTCCATCGTATCTATCTGCCCAACCAATAAGTACAAACAGCACAGCAACATTTGTATTAATTTCGATTTGTGTCATTTACAATTTCTCTTCTCAGTTGTGTGGGTGCTTGTAGGCCCAACAAGTTATTATCCGGAAACTGGATATCCTTCCAGCTGAAGACGATTAAATATGAATTCTCCATTTAACCATCTCGTTTCTAACTGGATATCATGTATTGTGTGAGTGATAACAAGAAACAGTCTATCATTCATTATATGATACGCAAATGGGGCAGATTTGTTTAAGTATATCTTTCGCTGTAATAATAGATCTGTCACCTTTTCTTTGCACGCAGTCAGGTTGCCCCCTTTGTTGGGTTTCCTCACTCCGATTCCATGTATAAACTCAGATTCTCTAAAAGCTCTTTTGAAAACTGATAAATATCAGTTACCTCGTTAATTGGATGACGAGTTTCTTTTTTGTCTTTATCAAAAAGACTGATGTATTTTTGGCTTGCGTTGAAATGGAGCCTGCAAATTGGTTTTCTATTGTTGTCATCCACAAGAATGCCAAAATATGATTTTGTATCTCGGTGGGCAATACGTTTGGGGGGGATTTTCTGACAGACTATTGCTCTGACTATTTGGTAACCTTCCAATTCTTCCTCTGTGGTTACAATTCCGTCTGTTTTTTCTACTGGTTCTTGATTTTCTTCTGCTTTTTCCCCTTCATTTTGCACAGCTTTAACAGATTCAAGAAAATCGCTAACACTCTCATTCACAAACTGAGAAGATGCTTTTTTCACAAACTCTGTGAATTGTTCTTTGGCGGATACCGTGAAGCGAGAACCACTGTTGGTAGCATTGAAGAAAAACCTCACGAAATCTTCATCTGGGTCTTCGAATTGTTTCAACATTACTTTCTTGATCTGGGAAGTATATTTCAACTCATTTGCTGTGCTTAGCATTCGATCAAGATCAAATTTTTCTTTTCCTAATTTTTTCACCTCTACTAACAGATTTTTTCTCAAATTCATCATGTCCAGTTCTAAAAATGGACGAGCATCCATCTTGTTTGGTTCTTCAAGGTCTGAGAAAAATAAATAATTTACACCATTTGTTAAAATGGCAATTCGTGAGTTTGTAACGGTAAAGTAGCGATAAAGCTGACTCATATTAGCTTCACAGAGATTGCTTTTTGCCTGCTTACATTCAATTAGAATTATGACTTCATCGTTTTGCATAATTGCATAATCGACTTTTTCACCTTTTTTTGTGCCATGATCTGCCACAAACTCTGGAACAACTTCTTGAGGGTTGAATACGTCATATCCAAGTGCGGAGATGAAAGGCATGACGAGAGCATTTTTGGTGGCTTCTTCGGTTCCCAAGTAGTCGATTAAAGATGGAATTCTTTCTGCTAATGCATTGATCTTCTCATCAAAACTCATAACTTATCTCCTGGTTATTTGTTGTTTGTGCAATTGATTTTTATGAATTCCAACTCTAAAATCACCAGGTTACTTGGTGTATTGTTTTGTTATAAGAAGTAGTAATTCATCTTAAATTAACAATAAGAGTCAAAAGCAGACATGACCCCTCTCTTTCTTTTGCTCTGACCCTGTTTGCTGTTGCTAAGTGTTTGATTTCCCATGTCGAGGAAATGAAACTGGAACCCGAAATTTGAGTCTGGAAATTGACTGATTATTACTTTCTGACTTACCCTGAGAGCCTAATGCGAATACACCGGCAACTACTCCAATTCCTCCCTTGGTTTCAGTGCCTTCATTTGCTGTAACTGCAACATCAAATTCTAGTGTATGGACCAGATTGTTATTTTTGTCCTTTCCCAATGCAAGGCTAGCACCACCAGCTTGGCTATTAAGATATAGTTTTGACATCTCAGGAGCTACTTGGGCATCTTCTGAGGAAATACGAGACTGTGCATCAATGATGCCTTCTATAATCTCTATAATACTTTCTGAGACAAATTCTTTCAGATCCATACTCACCTCATCATTTGAGTTCCGTGGACACTTAACGTCCTACATAAGGGGCTTGCAGGATTTACAGCAACCAAATTTGGGTTACCTGTGAGTTTGGCAAGAAGATTGAACTTTGGAAAAACCGCGCTGCCCGTAGGTCCCTCTTGATGCAATTGTTGTAGGTATCTATGTTCGTTGATCTGTCGGGTTAGGAGATATCGTTATTCATAGTAGGTTTTATTTCTACACCCTTTTTATCGATAGGGATTTAGTGCAGTTTATGTCTTGTCTATGTGCCTTCTTTTAAATTAATTGTTTCAGTATTTGCTACGAATGGGGTGGGAATAAAATAGGGAAGAATAGCAACATACAGTTTCTTCTGCTACGTATTTCTTTTAGATTTTAAATTGCAATAAATGGTAATTAATATCATGTAATTTTAAGTGGTTTCGTGCCTATTCTATCCTTGCGTTCCGTCCGATAGGTCTTCCAATTCTCTATTATAATGACCTTCGCTGGTACGTTTTTTTCCCAGAAATTTTTCAAACGACTCATAGCGGTCTCTGATGTCATCGTAAAAGAACAATCCTTGGCGTTCGTGTTTGCCAAATTCTTCATCCATCCATTGGACAATAAGTTGTAGGTTTGGGCTTTTGACAGTGGCTCGCTGGCTTTGCTCAACAAGTGTCTGCTTAGCCATGTCTGTTCCTGGAGCAATATTGCATGGTATTTCTGCATTTTTTTCGTTTTGCTGTCCAGAACATTTCCCCAAAATCAACCAGTCAAGTGATACTTTTCCCATATCTGCGAGGAGAATAAGTCTTTCTATGGTTGGCGTTTTTTTATCTGTTTCCCAGTTTGATATAGTCGGTTCTGACACACCAAGCTCTTTCGCAAGATCTGCCTGGCCCATCTGTTTTGATTTCCTGATGGCCCTTATTCTGTTTCCTATGCTGTTAGTTTTCATAATTATTTATAGCAAAGTAATTCAGCTATATAAACTAAAAAAACACATATAAACTAGAAGTTAATTTAGCGTGTTGAAATATTAACTTACGATTGGTTTCGGGCGTTGCGACAACAGTAATGTTGCACTCGCAGTTATTTTATTGTTGACAATTAACTAATGGTTTATGTAATATTCACTTAAATAAACCAGGAGTGAATATGACTGTAGGTGAAAAAATATTACAAGCAAGAAAAAGAGCAGGGTTTACCTTAGCTGCCCTCGGGAAAGAAGTTGGCATGACCCCACCTGGAGTTGCCAAAATAGAGGGGGGCAAGATAAAAAAGCAAGACGCTGAAACGTTGGTCAAGATAGCAGATGCTCTAAATGATCTATCTATTCTCGTCCACCACTGCCAGTCCTGCCCAATACGAAAGTACATCCTTTTGAAGCAATTCCCTGAACTAAATAACATCCGTCATGATCCTGCAGTTATAGCAACCAGGTTGCGGAAGGAGATGGTTGAGGCAGCAGAGGCGCTTGATACTCTTGCCGAACGTTTTTCTGACCGCAACTTCAAAGACCGCACTGATTACCTGGAAGTGTTTGAGCGGGAAATGGAGCAGGTGATTGATGTTAAGCGCGGAATTGAAATACTTGAGTTTGAGTTGATTCTCTCTGGAGTCCATTCCAGCAAAGACTTGCAGGATATATACGACAAGCAGCAGAAAAAATGTGAGAAGCGTGGTCACCATGACGTTGCTTGCGAACAAGAAGTAACTCTGTAAAAAAACCAGATACGAGGTGTGTTGTGGACAGAGAAACTAAAGACAAGATGCGCGGCTATGAGTATTGCAGCAAGGTTATGTTCCCTTTCCTTATTAGGCTAAGAAAACATATTGATATCATCAAACAACGTCTGGCCGATGGTGAGAAGTTGGAAGATATTCACGCCGATATGCGCGGTAAGTTGAGATGAGAAAGAAATTAAAATCAACTGACTTCATATCTGGAATGATATTCGGATCATGTATTGTCTGCATGATTTTATGCTTCTTCATTGTCTTGGCTGATGTGGCAACAGAACAAGCTTTTCACCCAGCTCCATACGCCATACGCCATGCCACACCTTACACCCATCCTTCCCATATCTCTGATAGCAGGAACACATCCATTGTCAGCATGAGCTATGGGCAACCAGATTACATGCAGGAGGAGCCGGTACGATGAGTGCAGATGCTGAAACAATAGGCAAACTTGCTGAAATTAACAGCAGTCTTTCTGGTACTGCCATGGATATGCAGAGGCGTACCGTGTTGCTGCGTCAGGCTGTCGGCTATCTAATAGATGCAGCAGAGCCAACCGAAACTGGTGAGTATATCGTTCCAGGGGAATCAATAGAAGACCTGAGAAAGTTGCTATTGGCAAAGCGTGGGATGTGCTGTGAATGATAAGGATCAGACATACATCTGCTGCAGCTGCCGGTGCACCGTGAAGGAAACAGAGTATGAGCGTGTAGGTTTGATAGTCTACTGCCCTGGGTGCGCCAAAGAGTTCAGAGAAGATGCAGAAGTTCAGTCACTTCTTGATATGACCGGAGCAATGGATTGATGTTGATATCCAGGTGGTCGGTGCCCATCATCACGTGTTGCAGTGCCAGGATCGCGGCCGCGCCTTCTTGGTCAGCACAAAGGGCGAGCATTTTTTTTGCCTTCCCCCTTTCCCCCTCTCCCAGAAAAGCCATCCAAGAATTAAACACTCCCCAGACCTCTTGGGTCCTCCCGGGCCGAGGTCCTTCACGGGGACGGAAGAGCCCGATAGAAGCTCATGGATTAATTTTAAAAATCATCGGAAAAACGGAATATTAGCTATGGGTGCAAAGTGTCGAGATAGTGAGAAGCCGGTATGTCCTCGTTGTGGTGGGACTGATCTCTGGAAGAATGGGACCAGTCGTGCAGGAAAACAGCAATATCGGTGCAAGGGGTGTGAGCGTGTTTTTGTTGTTGCGCCATATCTTGATGGAATCGTAGTGGAGATTGCCGATAGGATGCTTCGAGCAGAACTGCCGGTACCGGTGGTTGCCAAGATTCTTTCCGGTCATGTCTCCAGGCGTTGGCTTTATAACCGTAAGGGTGAGATATGTCTGTAGCAGATCTTGACGCCTATAGGGATAAAGTCAACAAGCGGGTTGATGAAGAGAAGAGCAGGGGGCCGGGTAAAAGCGACGGTAGCGACGAAGGGCCGCCAATGGATTTTGTCCGAAAATGTTTTGTCTCGAATGAGGTTGGTGATTCACTTCTCTACAACCATATTCATCGTGGCCGGTTTGCATATAATGTTATCTCTGGCCGTTGGATGACCTGGGAGAATCCGCACTGGGTAGTTGATCATGATGGGGCCTGCCTGGCTGCGGCAGAAGGTGTGGTCAATCAATACCTGCGTTGGGTCGTGGAAATTGATGAGCGTGTCGGCAAGGCTGAAAAGCAGGAACAGGCAAAACTACTCAACCGCAAATCAGCTATCCTCAAGAGATTGGATCGTCTCCGCACTGGCCGTGGCCGCAAATCAATGCTTGACTGCTGCGCCACCAACGCGGATCCGCTAACCGTTCATCCCAGGCAGCTGGACCATGAACCATGGCTTTTCCCATGTGCCAATGAAGTCGTTGATCTGCGCACCGGTGTCGGTCGCCCTGGTCGTCCTGAAGATTACCTGACTATCTCATCAAAGATCGAATGGAAGGGTATTGATGAGCCATGCCCACACTGGGAGGCTTTCCTGCTTGCTATCCTGGACGGTAATAAAGAGGTCATCGATTATCTGAACAGGGTACTCGGGTACGCAATTACCGGGCTCAATGTCGAGCGCATCTTCCTGGTGCTCTTTGGTAAACATGGCCAGAACGGTAAGGGGACCATGATGGAAATCCTCTACCACGTCCTTGGTCACATGGCCGGGCCGATCCAGTCAGAAATGTTGATGAGCCAGAAGTTTTCCAAGTCCAGTTCAGGCCCGTCTCCAGATCTTATGGCCCTAAAAGGAAGGCGGCTTGCATGGGCATCAGAAACGGAAGAGGGACAATCTTTTGCAGCCGGTCGCCTCAAACTGTTTTCCGGTGGTGATCCTCTTGTCGGCCGTGGCTTGAATGACAAAGAACAGACCACGTTCCTTCCGTCTCACACCCTTTTCCTCCTGACAAATTCCCTTCCACATGCACCTGCCCATGACAATGCGTTCTGGGAGCGGATCAAGGTCATAGACTTTCCTTTTTCATTCGTTCGTCGCAAACCGACGGCAAAACATGAGCGTGAGGCAGACACGGATCTGCTCGAAAAACTCAAGAGTGAATCGTCAGGGATACTTGCATGGCTGGTGCGTGGATGTCTCGCTTGGCAGAAACAGGGGCTTGCTCCACCGGCCAAGGTGCTGGAAGATTCACTCACTTACCGGCGCACTGAGGATGATCTGCAGGATTTTATGGAACAGTGCTGCAAGGTTGACCAGGAGGATCCTAATCTCAGGGAACCAGCGGCAACAATGTATGCCAGATACAAGACCTGGTGGACTGAGCAGTCTCCATCCAAGCCAATGTCATCTAAAAAATTCGGAGATATCATGAGTCGCAAGGGTTTTGAGCGGATCAAATCAAACGGAAAAATGTCATATGTCGGCATTTCTCTGGTGATCAGTGGGGATAAATCATGAGTTTTCAGGAAAAGATCATCCCTTGCTCCCCGTATCCTCCCCGTATCCTCCCTGGCTTAACCGTCCAGAGACACACAGCTTTTTCGTCTTTCGGGGATGAAGGGACGAAAAACCCTATACGCCCGCACGGGAAAGGCGCTTTAGGGGATATAGGTGTTTCTCGCGTAGGCGTATATATATCCTCCCTTACTCCCTATATAGATAAAAAGAAGAAAGAAAAAGAAAGTAACTCTTTTATATTGTTGGCTTTCTTTTTTGGTTTGTTTTGGGGAGGATCGAAAAACAATCCTCCCCGTATCGTCCCTGTGTGCTGCCTGTCGAGCGCCAATCAACTGAAATCATAAAGAATAATCGAAAAAGGATCATCCCTTAATGAATATTATCGATCTTTATACCCAGGATATGGGGGAGCCAAGGCACGCAGGTCCACGTGAGGCACAGGGGGCGTGCCCTGGGTGTGGTGGTACTGACCGCTTCTGTCTCTATCCAGAGCAGGGGAGTGGCATGGCAGCTGGGTTGGGTACGTTCCATTGCGGTCATGGCAAGGGAGGTAATGGCTGCGGCAAGGGTGGTGATGCAATTCAGTACCTCGTTGAGTTTCGTGATCTGTCATTTAAAGAGGCGTGTGGTTTCCTTGGCATCGAGATCAAGGGCGCGTCAAATGCCGCGTACTACATGGCTCCTACTACTCAAAAAACAAGTATTTCCGGGAAAACATTTTCACCGGCGGTGCTTGGCTATCCGGAACAGGTTGAGGATCCTCAGCTCTGGAGCAAAAAAGGCCTGGAGTTTGTCGAGCGCTGCCACCAGGCCCTGCTCGATCGCCAGAAATCAATCGACTATCTGGCAGGTCGAGGGATCTCCATGGCCTCCATCATGAAATACAAGCTCGGGTTTCATGCGGGCCAGGAGCGCCAAGGAAATCTTTATCAGCCGTCCTTCCGTCCCTGGCCGGCATGGGGAATGCGGAATGAGAAAAAGGAAAACGGCAGGAGTCGTAAGCTCATGCTGCCTGCTGGCCTGGTCATTCCGTATATTGTCGACGGCATACTGCATAGGATAACCATTCGCCTGCTGCTTCCTGATCCGCAAAATCCGAAAAAGAAATACCACTACGTTGTTGGATCCATGCGCGATGTCTGGCTCTCCAATCCTTCTGCAAAGGCCTTTGTGACCTCAGAGGCAGAACTCGACTGTATTGCTGTGGATGAGGCTGCAGGGGACCTGGTGGGGACGGTCGGTATTGGTTCGACTGGGGTTAAACCGGAGAGGAGGGCGGCTGATGCGCTTTCCAAGTCGCTCTGTATCCTGGACGGTCTTGACTATGATCAGGCCGGAGCCAATGCGGGAGTCTGGTGGCAAGAGACATATCCTCAGTCAAAAAGATGGCCGGTACCGGAAGGCAAGGATCCTGGTGAGGCATTTGCTGCCGGCGTTGATTTGCGTATGTGGATACTTGCCGGACTGCCTCCTGTGTTTCATGAGGCGCCATCTCCTGTCCATGTTCCAGAAAAACAAGAGGCAACAGCTGCGGATCCGCGAGTTGCTGTCGCGCCTGACAGCAAGTCTGATCTGGTAGAGCTGAGGAAACTCCTGCAGGAGTCTCGCGGTGCCTTCATCATCTACAATCAGGGCAGCTCTGTTAAACGCGAGATTCCTGACGATTGGGCAAGAGCGAATATTGAGGCAGCTGCCAGGATATCTGACCTGCTTTATCGGTCTGATCCTGTTGGTGAGTTTTTTATGGAGCTTGCTGATGGGCTCTATCGATATCAGGTAATACCAGGATGAATGAAGAAATGGGTGATCAGGTTTTCAAAAAGAAAATCGAAGTATTTCGCTATCTGGAAGAGCAGGGCGAGTATGAAATCAGTCGATCACAGTTTTACAAGCACTGTGATGACAGGATGCTGCGTCCTGACAGTGATGGTGGATACACCATGCAGGCTGTGATGGACTATGCAAAAAAGAATCTTAAGTCGGCTGCAACTGGCCGCAGGGTGGCAGACAAGCTGGACAGGATGCAAGAAGAAAAGCTGGAGCTGGAGCTGGAATCTGCTCGGTTAAAGGTCCAGACTGATCAGCATAATCTTGATGCGAAACGTGGCAAGTATATAGCCAGGGATGATTTTGAGCTGGCAATCGTCTCCAGGGCTGTTGCTTTCATGGCCCACCTCAATCATGCAATCCAGGCAAATGTTCCTGATTGGATCGAATTGGTTGGTGGTGATCAGCAAATGGCTGCTGAACTGGTGCATGCCATATCAGAGGTGGTTGAACAGAGGATGAGTGATTTTGCCGCAGATGCGGAATTTGATGTGATACTGGAGGCGAATTGATGGGAGCAGAGATCCATGCAAAGGGAGATAATTATGAAATTGCGCGGCATGTCCCGACACACAAGATGATTTTATGCACTGGGCAGCTTCAGATTCCTCCCAAAAATGGGAATAAACGACTTTTCCTGGTTGGGGAAAATAAGTCAGGATGTGACCATTTTTGGGAGCGAATCAAAGACATAGAATTTCCCAGGTCTTTTGAAGAGGCCGAGGATTAACGAACCAGCAGCAGCACATTGCCAGCTTTGTGCAATGGTTATCATTTTTTTTAAGGAGGAATTTTTAAATGAAGAACAAACTTACAGATTTAAACGATCATCTTTTTGCTCAGCTTGAGCGATTGAATGATGAGGACATCAAGGGTGAAGATTTGCAACAGGAAATTGAACGCAGCAAGGCTATTTCCGGTATAGCAAAAGATATCGTTGGAGGTGCCAAGCTGGCGTTGGAAGCCAAGAAGGTGGCATGGGAGTGGAACAAAACACCAGGTGATGTGCCGAAAATGTTGGACTTAGAGTGATGGCAAGGTTTCGATATACTCAGGACATGCTCACTTTTCTCCGTGATGGATATAAGGACATGCGAGTACCTGAGCTCACCATTGCTTTTAACGCCCGTTTTAATCTTGATAAGACGCGGACGGCTATTAAATCGGTTTTGACCGTTAATAATTATACGTGTGGTCGTGCTCCTGGATTTGAGAAAGGTGAGCAGTCAACTCTTTTAAGTCAGGAACAAGTCGCTTTTTTAAAAACAAATTACACTAAAATGTCAAGAAATTGGCTGCTTGTTGCTCTGAATACACAGTTCGGCTTGTCGTTAAAGTTGTCCCAGCTGGTATCCTTTTTGAAAAACCATAAAATCAGCTCTGGCAGAACTGGAAGGTATGAAAAAGGTAATGTGCCATGGACTGCAGGGTTATCCGGTACCGGAATTTGTAAACCCAATTCAGGGAGTTTTAAGAAAGGGACTCGCCCGTCAAATTACAAACCGATTGGGTATGAGCGTGTTTGTAAAAAAGATGGGTATGTTTTGGTCAAGGTGGCTGAAGTAAACCCATGGGATAGTAGCATGTCCGGATGGTATCGACATAAGCATGTGGTTGAGTGGGAAAAGGTGCACGGTCAGGTTCCGGATGGATTTTGTATCCGTTTTGTTGATGGAGATAAAACGAACTTCAATATTGAAAACCTTACCCTGGTCAATCGTGGGGAAAATGCCAGATTAAACCAGATGGGATACAACAGTCAGCCAAGCGAGATTAAGCCTACGGTTATGGCGTTGGCAAAGGTTGACCAGGCAATTTATGAGAGAACATAACTCCTGATTATGCGGAACAACCAATGACAGTAATCGCCCCCTCAGTTGATCTCTCCACAACCAGGACCATCCGTCTGCGCACGGCTCCGTCCTGGTTGCCTGAGAAATTCAGGCAGCGTGAGTCACGGATCCGCATACCGTTTCGGCCCAGTGCCGGTGAGCGGAAGGTGTTTCGCAAGCGCAAACCGATTGCACCATCTGTCTGGGCTCCGAAAAATCGTACCGTCACCTATGGTCCCCTGGCCGGATCGCGGTGGGATAATTCGTTCATGCCTCATTTCCGGGGGATCATGGATGCATCGTTCTTCCCATCGGTCAAGGTCATTGGCAATTGCAAGGCGCCACAGACAGGATCATCTGCCGGGGTAGAGACCATCATCGGTTACATTGCCGACATGCAGCCCGGCGCGGCCTTTATTGTCTATCCGGATCGTGACACCTCTTCCAAACGTTCCACCGATTATCTGCAGCCCATGTTCACCAAGTCGCCAAGGCTGCGGCAGCTGCTCACCGGGTCATCAGATGATCTGGCCGCACTGCGTATCAATCTCCAGACCATGCTCATCTATATGGGTTGGGCTGGGTCCGTTACGTCTCTTGGTAATATCTCAGCCCGTTATCTGGTCGGTGATGAGATAGACAAGTGGCCAGAGCAGCCATCGAAAAAAGAGGCCCGCTCCATGGACCTCTTCTTCGAGCGTTTCCGTTCCTATAAATACGGGGCCAAGGCCTGGCTTTCCTCCACTCCTACAGTGCCGACAGGTAACATCTGGAAGTACCTCACCAAAGAGGCCCAGGTCGTTTTTGATTACCGGGTAAAGTGTCCTGACTGTGGTGAGCTGGAGCTGATGGATCCAAAGCGGATCAAGGTACCAGATGATCAGCGGGATCCGAAGATCATCATGGAGCAGAAACTTGCATTTTATGTCTGTTCCCACTGCGGATGCCAGTGGGATGATCGCAAGCGGGACAAGGCTATCCAGGGTGGTGTCTGGTTTGCCCGTGATGATGGCCGTGAGTTGTTCACCTACCTGCGGGAGGAGCGTCCTGAAAAGATCTGCTTTCACTCGCCTGGCTGGATTTCTCAGCTTGTATCGCTTTCCGAAGTCTTGTCCAGGTTCTTCCGTGGTCTGAAAGACAAAAAGGACATGCACCACTATGACACCCAGATCAAGGCCGAACCGCATATCGATTATGAAACAATTCGTCTGGAAGACCAGATCCTCAAACTGAAAGATGACAGGCCTGCCGGACTGGTACCAGGGCAGGGCAAGGTTGCGGCCCTGGCAGCAGGAGTAGATAGCCAGGACGACGGTTTTTACTTCGAGATCCGCGCCTTCGGCTGGGGAATCGTGCAGGAGTCATGGCAGATCCGTTTCGGGTTTGTCCAGACGCTGAAAGACCTGGCAAAGGTGTTGTTTGAGGATCAATACCGGGATGCGGATGGTCTGTATTATCCGGTCCACATGGCCGTCCAGGATGCCATGGGCCACAGGACATCAGAGGTATACGATTTTTCCAGATCGTATCCGCTGCGTGTGCAGCCGTATAAGGGGGGATCAGGCCGCAGGTCAACACCGCACACCTTTTCCACCATCGATACCTACCCGGGTACAAACAAGATTATCCCCGGTGGTGTGCGCCTGGTGACATGCGATACCCATCATTACAAGGATGAGCTGGCCACCAAGCTGAGGATAAATCCGGATGACCCAGGGGCATGGCATATGCACTCAGAGGTAACCATGGAATTTGCCCAGCACCTCTGCGCAGAGTACGTGGACCAGCGCGGGCTCTGGCAGTGTCCGAAAAATAAGCCGAATCACTATTTCGACTGCAGTTTCATGTCCCTGGTGGCAGCAGATATTTTACAGATCAAATACTGGCAGAGAGAGGTGGCAGCATAATGGCAGGAACAACAATCACCAGGATTGCCCTGGCAAGCAAAGAGGCAGCTGCCGGGGTGGACTTCTCCTCTCGCACCGGTGCCCCATGCCCAGGGTGCGGGAAACGTGCAAAGATCTATAAGACCATGCCATGGGAGGATAACACCAGGATCCGCTATCACCGGTGTGAAAACAGCAAATGCGCCCTGTCTTCCCTGGGGACAACTGTGAAGTCGATTGAAGTTGATATGGTGGGCGAGTAATGAAAATTGAAGAAATAGCAAAAGTGGCACATGAGATTAACGCTGCGCTTGCCAGGGCATATGGCAATAACTCGCATTTCACATGGGATGAGGCTCCGCAGTGGATGAAAGACAGTGCCATTGATGGTGTTGAATTTCACATGGAAAATTTAGACGCATCTCCAGGGTATTCCCATGAATGTTGGATGGAAAAGGCAGCTGGTGCAGGGTGGGTGTATGGGGAAACTGAGGATCAGGAAAAAAAGCAGCATCCATATTTGGTTCCATTTGAGGAAATTCCGGAAGCGGAGAGGGTGAAGGATTTCGTTTTTCAGCAGGTTGTGCGGAGTTTGGTGTGGTAAAGGTAATAATAGATCTGTCCCCTTTTCACCCTTGTCAAACCCCGGTTTCTCTCGATCATTTCCTCTTAACTACGTGAAATCGTTTCCTCTTAACTACGTGAAATCGGGGTCTGTCCCCTATTATTCCACCCTATTATTCCCTATTATTGCGACGGTGATACCGGATCCTGGTGAATGTTGTCAGGGTGAACTTATATGGAGTTCATCAGATATAATTAATTTTTAAAAATCCTTGCATATTCTGTCATGATGTTGTTATGATCAGTTCTTGTCTGAAAAGCCTTGACTTAGATGTTAGTGCGACATATGATTTTTTATCATATATTAAATAGTGGTAGTTAGTTGGTTTTTATTGCTGGCACAACGTACTGGTTATAAAAAAACAGGAGAGTTTTAAAAAAGGAGAGAAGGCAATGATTAATGAAAAAGGTAGTTCGATTTAGAAAGGACTCAAATAAAGATATGAAAGAGGGTTTTGGCTGTTATGCCAAAACCCTCTTTTTTTGTTTTAAATGTCTGCTGTGTTGTCTATCCAGTTAAGGTTTACTACAATTCCTGGCATGACCCATTCTTCGATGGCTACTCGTATATGATTGTGGGTGTCGTGTTTGATGGTCGTTCCTTTAGGTAAATCCTTTTTGATATGCTCAGGAAGTCCAGAGTAAATGATCTTAGGGCTGGTGAATGGGTGTTTGATAAAGCTTAGGTCATTAGGTAAGGTAGCATCGAGTGTATATTTGCATGTTGGTTTGTTGGTATGTAGTGTGTAGACACGATCGAGTTTTGAATTTATTGAAGTTTCTTCGCTGACAATGTCAGTCCATTCTTTATTCAAGTCTATCTCTTTTTGGAACCATAAGTGTACCCAGTTGTCGACTTTTCTGCAGAAAAATCCTTCTTCGTTCGTATCCTCATCTACAAAAATTGGCAGACTGCTGGGGGAGAGTAATGTTTCTCCGTCGACCCTGAGTTTTAATTGCAATGATTCTGCCCATTTTTCTTTTTCAAGATCTGGGGCAAAAGAGGTCCCTTTGAATCTAAGTAAATATTTTCCTGTTTTGTTAGTCCTTGGGTAGGAAACATGGTGAATTTTATATATAGTTTCTTCATGCCACTCTACGTAGTTAGTGAATGTTTCGTGATTTCTTAATTTGATTGTTTTTGATACGCTGGATGGATGTGGTGCTTCGCTGAAGGCATCAAGGTAAACTTTGCGAACATAAGTGAACATGCTTTCTGGTCTGTCTATATGTTTCCCAAAAAGTTCTTTACACGGTGGAAGCATTAATTTGTCGAAATCCTTTTTTGATTTACAAGTTTCCATTGAAAGTGGTTTTTTGTTCTCAACTAGGAATGTTTGAAATGTTGTTGATAACGTTTCAGTTTCTTTTCGTATGGTTGAAATTTCGGAACTGATTTCTT
>Ga0180007_10002615_pt1 | contig 21152 bp, 24 predicted proteins | sample MM_PC_MetaG_FD_121122 | JGI IMG/M metagenome (GOLD analysis project Ga0180007, IMG submission 121122) | Groundwater microbial communities from the Aspo Hard Rock Laboratory (HRL) deep subsurface site, Sweden - MM_PC_MetaG | ecosystem: Environmental > Aquatic > Deep subsurface > Groundwater... | reverse complement strand
TTTAATCCAACGATATTTTTCTTCTGATGTTGATTTGGGCATAGTTTTTGACATATGCCCTTAGAATACCAGAAGTGCAATATGTTCGTGCACATTACCAAAAAGACTTGACAAATACCTAAAAGTGCGCTATAATTAAGGTAGAAATTTGTTCATTATTCGCTAAACAAAGCCAAAAATAAAAGAAAAAGCAAAAACCAAAACCACACGAAAGAGTCTGTTAATCCCTATTGGTTTTTGCAAAAGGGATTTTTTAGATGGAAACAAAAATCAAAAAGCTAAAAGAGTTAATTATTTCCTTGACCATCATCTTGGTAATGGTGGTGATGGTTTTTGGCAAACTGATTTTTAGCAATGTCCGATGGGTCTGGGCCGCTAACCAGTTTAATACTACTCTAGAAGAGGTTATTACCGGTGCTGATTTGGGTACTTCCGCGCCGACTCAAGTCAATTTTGCTGGCTTTACCATTAATGGTTTTGGCACTAATGTGACGGCCGACATGGATAATGTCAATGTTTGGGATTTAAGAGGCACGGGTGCTAGTTGGAGTTTAACGAGTGTCACGAATGATATGGTTGGTACTGGATTATTGGCGCCCGGTAATATGATTACTAACGCTTACATCAACATCAGTAGTGCCGGAGGCATTACTGGTCTTGGTGGCTCTGATACCTCTGGTATTGCCTTGGGCGGCTCAACCGGTAGCTTTGCTGATGCTGCCATGACAATTGCCAATGCTTCAGCTAACAATGGCATGGGTAATTATGTTATCAATGATACCACTCTTCAAGCAACTATCTTATCTAATAATAAAGCCGGTACTTATCAAAGCACCTTAACGATTACAGTTCAGTAAGTTAATTCAAAATATAATTAAAGAAGCTCGGTCATGATAGCCGAGCTTCTTCATTTTTGATAGGAAATTTATGAAACATCCATTAATGAATATTCTTGCTCATTTTTGATGCCTAAATTTAACTCTACCGCCCTTTTAATCTGCGGCAACTGCCAGACATCGCCAGCCAGTTTGTTCTCCGCTGGATAGCTTTTTAAAATTTTCAAACCCTCCACATCAATAGCAATCCTGTCATTGCTGGCCATGAGAATATTTGGCTCAGCCAATTCCCCGCGATCAGGGCCTCGGGAAACAAAAGCTTTGCGGCCGTCTAGGATAATTAAATCAGGCTTGTAAGCCAGGTTTATTTCAGCGATCTTCTCCTTAAAATGCCTAGTGTGCAAGAAAATCCGATCAATCTTTTTCATAAACCCAACACCTAGTTTCAAACTTATGGTAAAGCGGGCATAGCGATGGGTTTTTAGGCAGGGTAGTAATATCAGCCTATCAACCTCATCTAAAATAGATGGCACTCTGATTGATTTAAGATATTTGCCGGCGATTTTCTTTTTTATATATTTACCTTTGTCAAAGTTCAATACCTCAACACCCATACGTTTACCCAGCTCGAATACACCCATGTTTTTCATAACTTCCTCTGTCCTCATGGACATAGTGCAGGAATCACCAAGGATAACTCTAGCCGGCTTAGCTCTTTTAGCCAACTCAATAACTGCTTCCAAAAAATCAGAAGACGATGAACCGGGAAATGGGTCATCTGTATTCAAATTTGGTTTTAATAAAACCTTATCGCCTGGTTTGATGAAATTTTCTATGCCACCAAGGGGTTTGAGAATTTTTTGGATGTCGCTTTTTAAGTCGGCGCTGGCATTGGTTTTTGTAACGATTGTTTGGCTCATTATTGCTTAATTATAGCTAAAGCGAAAAAGACCAGTACAGTTTCCAGGAAAAGAAAACCAATAGTGTAAAATGTGAGCTTGACTGCTTCGTTTTTCATGCCATTCAAAAACAGATAGATTGGCCGGCCAAAAACCAAAAGGCCTGTAATGGCAGCTGAGACAGTAAACAAAAGAATGAAAGCCATCGGCCCCCAAATATCATTCATCTTACCAAACAACCTCTCGCTATTATTCATCACAATTACTACCAATATAACGTAGACTACCACGCCTAACGAATGTAAGAGGCTGTATAAAATAAGCTTTGAGTTTTTCATAGGTTTTTTGCTTTAATATTTAAGTAAGATTATTGTAGCAGTTTTAGATTAAAATAAAAAGCCCGTCACGTATTACGCGACAGGCTGTTTGTGCTTTAGGGGCAGAAGAGGCAGAGTTTTACCGTTTTGATAGTAGGGTAAAATCTGTGCGCGAGTAATTAACATAATCGGTATGCCACACCTTTCCAGTAATGCCCGAGAAAGAGCGCGCGGTTTGCCATTGGTGTGTACGCGTTTCACTTCAAATCCAACAATAACAGATCCGTCAGTCACTGATCCATTGCCAAGAGGTCCGTCCCAGGCAAAGGGCTTTTCAAAAACAAAGTCAGGACGCCAGATTACTTTTTGTTTAGCATCTTCTTTTTGTTTAAACACGAAGTTCACATGATGAAGAAAACGAATACCCGCTTTAATGAGCATTTCCGCAACAAAAGCCTCTTCTTCAGTATCGTAAAATACGCCCCCAAAGCTGAAGTTTGTCCTTTTATTAGTACGCGGTATCTGATAAAAAGTCTGGCCATTAATCACTACATTATTAAAATTCATGACAACACTAAGCTGCTTTTTCTGAATGTTCTTTATCGTTTCGAAAGCTACCTCCTTTTTAATGGTTGTTTGCCAAAGTGCTTTTCTTTCTATTATTATATCATAACTATTAAAAACTACATAAATCCCAGAATAATGACAAACGCGCCCACCACAGCATGAGCTAGTGTCGCGGCAAAAATATTCGGCTGCTTTAAATACACCCAGGTAAGATAGGCGCCAAAGACAAAAGCTTCCACTATAACAAAAACACGATAATGAAGGATGTGCAGCCAGGCAAAAAGCAAAGCGTTAATTAAAATTATTAGCAGGGGATTTTTAAAAAGCGATTTTAATCTCATTAAAAGATAGCCGCGAAAGCCAAATTCCTGCGAAAAAGTGCCGAGCAAAACATAATAAGGGAAAAAATTATTTTTCCACCACTGGCCAAAGAAATACTTTGTGCCTATATTCAGTTTAAACAATACTAATATAATAATAACGGCTAAAATAGTTCCAGGTAGTAGTAATTTTAAAGATTTCCAGAAATTATCCAGCCGAAAACCCATCCCGCGAAAATTCATTTTACGGCTAATCGCCAAAACCAGAACCAACACCACAAAAATCTCAAAAACATATAGTCTTATCTCATTAGTACCTAATCCAAGCAGAAACCACAAAACTGGCAGGACAAAAATTAAAACGATTTCCAAAATAATTGTCAGGCGACGCATAAGTTTAGTATAATGGTTGCCAAACAAAATGCCAATAACACTCAATAACAAAAAACCCCACCTAGAGCAGGGATTTTTTGCAATATGAAATTTATTTCTTTAATTCAATGCAGTCCAAAGTGTTATAATACATATAAGCAGTTGCTCCTGTATCCGTGTTCCAGCCTAATTGAATTGTATGCGCGCCAGCGTCAAGACTGTAAATGCCGTTGGTGGCAAGGATAATGTGACCGTCGCCATCACCCATTGTGGCTGAACGGTAGGAATTCAGCTGAATCTCATCATCGACAATCAGCGCTATATGAATTGACTGATTAATCGCATCAGTAGTGCCATACCCGCTGAACATACAGAAGACCGGACTGTCATCTGTGGTAATGGAAATTTCAGCGGCAATATCAAAAGCAGTGCCTGTTTTGGTGGTAGTTTTATTGTCATTATTTTCTTCAACAGCCTGGGTAACAGCGCTGTCAGCCAGATCTGCTGTGCTAATTGCGCCATCAGTAATTTTTGTGCTGGTCACTGCATTGTTAGCTAAGTTGTCAGAACTGACAATGCCAGAGCCAGTAAAGCCAGTAGCTGTGACATTGCCAACAGTCAAAGTGCCAGCTACTTCCATGTTGTCATTGACAATGAACGGCAGGGTATCGCCTGTACCGGCCGTAGCGCCGCGGTACACACGGCCGTCAATTCTGACATTGTCGCCAAAGGTAACCGGGTTGTCAGCATCATTGGCACCAGTGGTTTCGTTTATAATTGTGCCGTTAAAAAAAGTTACGCCGCCCTCACCTTGTTTGCCCACCCTTAACCAGTCAGCCGTCATTCCAGCTGCTTTAACCACACCCGCAGTCATAGCAATTGAAGCGACAATGACCATGGTGATAACTAATTTTCTATTCATATTATCACCCCCTCTCTAATTTTTTTTATATTTAATAAATTTACTCGCCTAAAACCCATTCCATAAGATCAATCTGCTTTTCAATAGCTTCTATTTTCTGATCAAACTCAAAGCGCATCTCCTCGCCTTTATCAGAATCCTCTTCAACGCCCTCGTCTTCCAATGCTTCTGTAAATTCATTTTCAAGATCATCTTTTTCTGATTCTAAATCGTCAATTTTTTCCTTTATTTCTTCTTCTGTTCGCATATTTTTGTAAAATTAATATTATTTTTAGCTTATTCAGGCGTTACGGCAAAGTTTATGGATTTAGAAAGCAAGTTATTTTCATACCACTCCACCTTGTAATCGCCTAACCCCCAAGCATTGGCGGTAGGGCCGGATAAATCTTTTATATAGGCAGCTGAGCTAAGAGTAATGACCTCAATACCTTCAAAGGCCGTATAGCTGGTAATTTCTTCTGTTTTGAATAAATGTCCTTCATTATACCACTTGACCGTAAAAGTTATACCGGCCGGGGTATTGACTGGAATCTCCGCTGCGGCGACAAACGGCTCGGCAATCGGAGAATAAAAGCTTACCGGAATTTCCGGTGTCGGGCTTCCCATAATGCCCATGGCCATGTAAATTTTGCTGATATATTTTACAGCCGGTGCTGATGCTGACGGCTTCTTGTATGTTTCATAATAATCGAGAGCTGCCTTTGCATCTTTGTTTAAGACATAGTCGGACCAGATATCCAGTTCAGCTACTGGAGAATCCGTATATTTCGTTCCGGCATAAATATCCTTAATAGTCATTTTGATATAACTGGTGTCCTTGGTCGGGAACTCAATAAAGTGCATGCCGTATTCGTCAGAAAGTTCATTGGTGATGCTTGATCCATCAGAAAATTCCAGCTCAACAGTTTTAATCCGGTTGTTCTCCTGATAGAGTGTAGTATTTTTAGCAAAACCAGGCACTATCCCCAATGTATTGATTTGACCAGCGCCTGAGAACTGCATCTTGATCCATTCGTTGATGCCATCTCCATCTACTCCTTCTACCCAGGAGGTAGAAAAGTCCTGATCAATAACCTGGCTGGGCGAATAGTCGTACCCGGCACTTATGAGAGTAGAGGAGGCCGTGACTACTGTTTCAGCCAGTGGCGGCATTAGGGGATTTACATATTCGACTGCGGTAGTATTGGTGTTTGTATCTGTCTCCGTATTTGTATTCATACTTTCACTAACATCCCCGTTTGCGTTAATATCCACATTTAAATTAGTATTAGCATTCAAATTAACACTTTCATTTACACTTATATTTTTATTTTCATTAACCTCCTCATTGACATTGACCGCTTCACCAACATTTAGATTTTTTGTAGAGTCATCCCCCCCCTTGAAAACAAAAAAAGCAGCGATTAATGCGCCGATAATAACAATGATTAGAACAATTATAATTATCCAGAGGGATTTATTTTTCTTTTTTTCTTCATTGGACTTTGGTTCTTTTAAAGATTCTTCCATAAAATTTTAGATTAATTATTCTTTGTTTCATTATAACATATTTATATGATATAATATAGACATTGATTTAATAACTAATCAGAAAATTTATGGGCAATCAAAACTCGGCGATTCAAAATCCAAGAAAAAAGAAGTTAATCACCATTATCGTGATTCTCGGCGTAATTGCTGTTGCCGTGATATCAGCGGTAATTTATTATGGAACAAAAGAAGAAAAAACCCCTGTGGAAAAACAACTGGAAGAAAAAACAGAACTTTTGGAAGAAATAACAAACATGTCCGGAAAGGAAGCGGAAAACAAAGAAGAAATGATTGCCAAAATCAAATCAATTGTCAGCGGAGTGATGAGCGGAAACAACAATCTTGGAACAGCCTATCTTAAGGATAACTGGGTTGATCGGCGGATTACGGAGAGAGAAGAATATTTTGCCGTCGTGGAATATAATGCTGATGAATACGAAGTTGTGACTGATTATAAGGATAAAACACTTAGGGACTTGGCCGCCATTAAATTGAAATGCGCTGAATTTTTCAAGGCTGTCTATGAAAATGAGAATAAAGTGTATCTGGCAACCTGCAAAGCTTTTCAGTCTGATGATGAATTAAGAGAGGCTTACAGGGTGACTATAGAAAGAGAGGCATCAGAGGGCGTTGACTGGGGCAAAGATGCACAAACTTTGGCTTCAGAAGTTTTACCTAGCGTTTGGACTGTCGACACAGATGACTTCTGGCTTTATGAATAGCCTGTTAGAAAAATCAAAGAACACCTCCTTGCTCATGGGAGGCGTTTTTTGATATGGGGTCCCTACAGTAGGTTAGTTTAACTAATTTGATAAGGGTGTTGGTGGATAAAGGGTATATGCAGAGGTCATTTGAACAATTCAAAATCATTACTTCTCAACAAATCCAACCATTTGACATTTAATTATAATATTGGTATTATATTGAAGAACAACTGAGCATACTGTTAAATTTTTAAATTTTCAGTACAGTAGTTCATAGAGTATAGTAAGCACAGAAATAAAGTCGAATTTCAAGGTTACTATATCTTAATTCATTTAATTTTTTTACACTTATGCAAGGCACAATCAAAAAATTGACTGACAAGAATTTTGGTTTTATCACCGCAGAAGGCGACCAAAAGGATTTGTTTTTTCACGCCAATGAGCTGACGGGAGTGGCATTCGGTGAACTCAAAGAAGGCGACGCTGTCACTTTCGAAGTTACCGACACTCCAAAAGGCCCAGCGGCTGTAAAAGTCAGCAAAGTCTAAATTTTCTTAGGTAAGAAAAACAAAAATACTTGTCGCAAGACGGGTATTTTTGTTTAGGTTCAAATAAGGACCGAGTGGGGTGGCTAAGGCCTGTCCTGAGCTAAAGCGAAGGATCTGCTTATTCGAACCAATAACCTTAAGACAATTGAGGTTTTATTGGATTTTAGGTATATGGAGAAACTACTTAGCGAATTTAAGAGTATTTAACTTTTATATCTCTTAAATGATTTTCTGGAGGGAAAAAGTTTATTATATAATTTTATGGTAAGAATAAAGATAATTAGTGAACCTATTGATGAAATTATTGATATTATAAATGCAGAAGTTTCTTCTGGAAAGTTTGTAGGTATAATTGTAAAAAATAATGCCACCAAATATAGGAAATAGGCCCATACTTTCACACGTAATAAACCAACTAATAAAATCGTGCCAGGTAGAACAAAGAACAAAAAATAAACAACCCAAAACCCACCTATAAATCCTGAACTTGCTCCATCTATGCTTGTAGTTAATAATATGCCAGTGATAAGACGTAATAATAAATATGCACCAAGCCAACCAATAATTATTTTTTGGTAAGTTTTTAATTTATTATCTGAATTTAGTTTTTCTTTACCTCTTAATTGTGAAGGGCTATTTTTTTCATCTTTGTTTAAAAGATTGTTAATTTGTTCATTAGTGTAGCCACGTGATTTTAATTGCTCTGATATTTGTTGATTATTTAATCCTGCTTTTTCAACTTCTTCTAACCATTTTTTTATTTCGTCGGTCATATTTTTAATTTAGTTTTTAAAATATAATGATGCCATAATTATTAATGAAATAATAATTGAGAAAGAAATTATTAGTATCCATACACTAAATTTAATTCTAACCTTTTTTATATCTTGTCTTTTGTATGGTATGAATTTTGAAATATATTTTACCACCTCATCGTGATTGTCTTCATTTGTTTGTATTCTAACATCAGAACCAAACCAATAATCACTTATTTCCTTTTCCTTGAATTTTAGTATTGATTTGTCGTGACTTGATATTATAAATGAAGATAAGGGAAGCCATTTGATAATATTTCCATATTTTATATCATAATCAGAGTAAAAACTTTCCATATTATTCCAGTTATATTGTTTCCTCCAAGCATTTTTTTTCTTTTCAATTCCATTTTCATTTAGGGTATAAGTAAAGCCAGAATATTTTGTAGCCTTGGCCCAAGTAATAAAAAATTCTATTAAAGCCAAAGCCCCAAAACCTACAGTAAAAGCTAATGCAGTTTCTACACCCTCTTTTGATAAGCTTTCAATAAAAAGCCAAATCAAACTAATTATTGTAAAGAGGATAGAGCCGGTGGGATATATTTTACGTGATTTTACTGTATATGTAATTAAATTATTCATAAATACATTATACCACTTCCAACCAAAAACACCTCCCAATAAATAGAGAGATGTTACAATCAAAAAACCCCGCCTGCCGCCTGCCTGTCGGCAGACATGGCGGGCAGGCACCCTAAGAACATATCTACAGGATGATTTTTTGAAAGGGTGGCTAGAGGGGTGAGATACAAATTGTAACCAAAAATCAGCCAACTGATCTCAGAGAGGTTCAATTAGCTGACTTCTGGGGTCGGATAGCTTTTAATCTTAGAACTTGTTTATTATACAATAAGTAACCTAAGTTGATGGCTTGACCGTTTGATAAAGAATGATATAATATCAATATATATTGATATATGCTTAAACCGTGCTGTACAAAAGAATCTGCAGAAAGTAAGGCGATTGATGATGTCGCGGGGTTTGTTCGTGCTATCAACGAACCAAATCGTCTTCGGATACTGTGTTTGCTCAAGCAGGGAGAGTTATGCGTGTGCGATATATTTGAAACGCTTGCTCTGCCGCAGAATCTGGCTTCCCATCACCTCAAAGAGCTCAAAGAGGCGGGATTAGTTCAGTCACGGAAAGAAGGTACTAAAGTACTGTATTCCAGAAATGAAAGCACTATCAAGCATTTGACCAGAGGGTTAACTAATATAACAAACATATGATTATTAAAATTTTGGGCTCTGGCTGCCCCAATTGTCAGCGACTGGAAAATAATACCAAACAAGCTGTAAAAGAATTAAACAAACAAGATGTGACGGTCGAACACGTCCGTGACATCGTTAAAATTACCGAATACGGTGTTATGTCCACGCCCGCGCTAGTTATTGACGAAACAGTCAAATCATCCGGCAGAATCCCGGAAGCGGATGAGATTAAAGGGTGGCTTGCTTAATTTTTTTACCATAAATATCAATAACCATTGATATGAAAAAAGAAACCAACATTTTTTTATTGTTAGCAGGGCTGTTTCTCGCTTTCTATTTTCTCCCCATCACAAATAGTCAATTTATCGAGGCGCTACTGTCAGGATTTGCCCTACTCCACGAATACGCGCGTGAGCACGTCCTGACCTGCCTGCTCCCGGCGTTTTTTATTGCCGGTGCAATCGCCGTATTCATAAAAAAAGATTTTGTCCTGAAGTATCTTGGCGGTCAAGCAAAAAAATATGTTTCGTATCCCCTAGCCTCCGTTTCCGGTTCAATTCTGGCCGTTTGCTCTTGTACAATCCTTCCTTTATTTGCCGGTATCCGAAAAAGAGGTGCTGGCCTCGGGCCTGCCGTTACTTTTCTTTTTTCCGGTCCCGCTATCAACATAGCCGCTATTTTTTTAACAATTTCCGTTTTAGGAATTAAAATTGGTTTAGCCAGGATTTGTCTTGCCATTCTCCTGTCGATTGTGGTGGGCATTTCAATGCAGTTAATTTTTAGGGAAAAAATCGAGGAAGGAAAATTATTTGTCGAGCAGTCAAATCAGCCTACTTATAGTAAAGCCGTTGTATTACTTTTTATGCTCGTTATGGTTGGTGTGTTGGTGGTAAATGGTCTGCAGATCAATCAGGCCCAAAAGTATGTTTTAATGGGATTGTTGATTATTACAACGGCCGTTATTGCTTTAACCAAATTCCAAAAGGCAACTAACAAGGAATGGATCAAGGAGACCTGGTCATTTACTAAAATGCTTTTACCAATTCTTTTTATCGGCGTGTTTGCGGCCGGGTTTGTTATGCCGTTTTTACCGCAAGAATTTATTGAACGTATCGTTGGCTCAAACACAATTATCGGCAACATAGTTGCTTCAATATTCGGGGCGTTTATGTATTTTTCCACCTTAACCGAGATTCCAATTTTACAAGCCCTGATTGCCAAGGGAATGTCACAAGGTCCGGCTTTAGCTTTATTACTTGCAGGTCCTTCTTTGAGCTTACCAAATATGCTAGTAGTCAGAAGAGTACTTGGTAATAAAAAGACGGCTGTCTATGTGTTGTTGGTAATACTTTACTCATCAATTGCTGGGTTATTATTTGGCGGGATTATTAAATAATAAAAATATGAATAAAAAATTTTTAATTATCGCATCATTGTTATTATTTTTCAGTGCTTTTGTATTGACTGGCTGCACCAAGCAAGCTGATAATCCGGAAGAGACTGCTAGTTTGACCGTTGGTGTTTCAGCTGACAAAATTGAAGTGGTTCATTTTCACGCCACTCAGCAATGCTGGTCGTGCATCACAGTCGGCGAGTACGCTTTGAAAACCATTACGGAAAAATTTCCGGAAGAGTATCAAAACGGTACCATTACCTTTAAAGACATAAATGCCGAATTGCCGGAAAACAGCGCCATTGTCGCTAAATACCAGGCTCGCGGATCATCCCTGTTTATTAACGCTATAACAAATGGCCAGGATAATATTGAAGAAGATACAAAAGTTTGGCGCCTTGTAAGCGATGAGACGCAGTATTTAGATTATTTTGAAACCAAGCTCAACAGCTTTCTTAAGAAATAAGTATGGATTTTATTAACTCACTAATTGATAACAGTAATATTCCTATCTTGTCCGCTTTTTTGCTGGGCGTTTTAACTTCCATTAGTCCCTGCCCTTTGGCCACAAATATTACCGCCGTTGCGTATATATCCAGAGAGATTAAGGCTGCCAAATACACCCTGCTGAGCGGTTTTTTTTATACCCTCGGGCGAGGCATTAGCTATACTTTGCTGGCAACTCTAATCTATTTTGGCCTGTCATCTTTTCAAATTTCAAACATTTTTCAGGGCTGGGGGGATAAAGTACTGGGGCCGGTATTGATTGTTATTGGCTTGATAATGTTTGGGGTGATAAAGATAAATTTTGGTGGCCATAACCAGAAAATTGAGAAGTTAAAAAAATGGCTTTCGACCAAAGGATACGTTGGTTCACTTTTTCTGGGTGTTGTATTTGCGTTGGCTTTTTGTCCATACAGTGGGGTTTTATTTTTTGGCGTTTTAATTCCGCTCGTTTTGCAATCTACTGAGGGTTTATTGCTTCCCCCTTTGTTTGCCCTTGGTACGGGACTGCCAGTAATAATCTTTTCTTTTTTAATTGCTTTCAGTATGCAAAAAGTAAGCCAAGTGTTTCAAATAGTACAAAAGGTTGAAAGGGTAATGAGGTATATAGTGGCTTCAATTTTTTTGCTGGCAGGAATTTATTATTCGTATTTTTTTGCAGAATACTTAATCAATTTATAATTCATAAAAAATATCAAAAACACCTCCTAAATAATAGGAGATGTCTTTTCCTTTTTCTTCGAGCATAATGCTCAGAGAAAAAGGTCCCGAGCGTAAGGTTAATTGCACCAATTTACTTAAGGTTTTGAAGGATAGTGAGTATATGGATATGTTCTTGGCGAAATTTGAGGCGATAAAGTACCTAATGCAAACATAGGGGATTGGATAGCTTCTGATCTTAGAACTCACTTATTAACCGTTTCCTCCCGCGTTCCATCGTTTGGCTGAGGGTTGGGGAGTAACTCTACGATTGATTCTAAGGTTGATTTATATAGTTTCAAAAGAATCAACCAAATAGCTGAATAGTCTTTTTTATTAGTAATTCCAATTTCTTCAAGGATTTGCTCAACCCTTTCGTTAATACCAGTTCCTTCGTGTCTTGGATAACCTGCGGAAAGGGTAGATATATTTCTTAAATTATTAATAATATCATTAACCTTATCCGTGTCGGTTGCTATTTCAAGTAAATACTTTTCTAACAACCTAATTGATTTTAAGGCTTTCAGCGTATCTCCCCCCTCTTGAATAAGTCTTTTGAATTCTGAAATACGCATTTTATCAATCAGTAGATTGAGGCTTTGTATTTTTGTGATTAGATCGCTCTGTGTAACGACGGGTTCGTATAGGGCTTGAATTATTAGGTATTTATCAATAAAGATTTCTGCAGCCAGCGTCGCATTGATTTTTTCTTGAAGTTGTAAGATAGAATCTACGATAGGCCTGGTATTTTTAGACTTTATGTGTTGAATTTCTTTTCTTGCAGACCTCTCCCCCTCATTAAATAGTATTTGTTTTCTCTTTTCTCCCTTTTCATTTAGTAGACTAATAAGGATTGTTAAGCCTTGTGGTCTCGTGAGTAGTCCTTGCCCAACAATTTGTTGGGCTAGTTTATCAAATGCAAATTTTAAGGATTCATTTATCTTCAATAAATATACATTGGGCATATTAGATTGAGATTTTTCATAAAGGATATAAATGGTATTTTTACCTACACAAAAACAAATATTGACTTTGCCCAGAATAGGAAAGTTTATTGGGAACATTTTTTCTTTTATTACCTCACTATTAAAGCCTTCTACATACTCGTCAAAGGCTTTATATATTTTTTTTGATAAATCAGCGTCATTCAGTTGATCAGTCACCATTCTCATTCCATTTGATATACTCATAATTAATATTAAAAAAATTATTACTTTTTTGGTTTATTTATTGTTTAAATTCATAAAAAAGATTATAAAACTCATCCCATCCCCGCTCTAATCCTTTGTCAAATATTTCATCAGCTAGATTTCTTGTCTTTTTATTTATTTTAGTATTAGAAAATAGATTTTTCAAAATGTCTGCAATTTTTTGAACAATTAAATGGTCACTCAATACTCCCTCAATATTCATAACTTGCGCGTGTAATATTTTTATACAATAATTCACTGATTCGTTACTAATAATACACTTACTTAGATAATTTACTAAATGACTATGGGCGGGTATATTTAGTTTATCTTTTAATATGATGTTAAATATTTTATTTCTATATAGAATCCCAAAATATTTTACTTGAAGTTCGCTTCTCTCAAAGACAAAGGCCGCTCTTCTTCTAACTTGAAAATCTGGTTCAATTCCAGGATCTAGTAATTTACTAAAATAACCAATAATTCTCCTATGTTTATTTATAGCAATTTGTTCCCCAAGTCTTGACTCAAAAACAAATGCAAGAGAAAGACGTGTTTCAGCATCTCCTTTTTGTTGTTTTATAATAGCCTCGACTAATTGCTTTAGGTTAAATCCATTCACATATCTATGCCCTATCAATTCTCCTAGATTTTTTTGAATTTCTTTATTTGGATTATTAAATAACAACTTAATGAAATTTATGTTTTCTTGAAATTTATGGGGCCCAAATGAAGCAAAATAATGTATCAACGCAAAATCAATTTCTGGATCTCGCTCGTCTTTAAATTGATTAACAATGTATTTGCACAAAGCATAATTCTTTATTACTATAAACTTTAAATTGTAAATCAGAGTAGCTTTTACTGCTTTTGTTTTGTCTTGAGATAATCCTTTAAGTTTATCAATTATTTCTTTGTCTTTCGGGAAATAATGCAATAATGTTACTAATGCTTCGGTAGTCACTCCTCTAACAGAATTGATGCCGCGAGTTATCGCATCTTCAGGACGAGGATTGCTTGATTTAGTTGTTTCATCATTATTAGGGTCATTGTCGGAAGATAATTGAAAGAGGGTGTCTTTAACTTTTCTTAATAAGGGTTTATCCATTCGAGATGTTTCTTTCTTTCTGCATTCGTTATTTAATAAACGAGCTACCTCTGTTTTTGCCCAGGTATCTGTTTCCTGTAGCTTCCAAAAAACATTGAGAATATCTTGTAAATTTGTTTTTTTTGCTTCAATATAAGCTCTCATCATTTCACCAGGAAATCTTTTATCAATTTTTTTTTCATTCATTTTATCTAATAGAGCAGGAAGTAGGTCTGGATTATTCTTTATTAATTGACTAAAAACAGAAGACAAATTATAACTGTCTACTGTTCCGTGGTTAGCAGTGCAATCCTCCATCATTTTAACCAACTCTTTATCGGTTTTGTTCTTTAATTCTGTAATTCCAATCCCTGGTTTCGGTCCACTCCACGAAGTAATAATAAGGGGCTTTTCGATTTTAGCTGGCAGTTTTAGTCGAACCTCCAATTGTTTTAATTCCTCATTTACGTCTTTTGTCCTACTAATTTCTGGAATTGATATGAATAAGGCTTGTTTAAAATAATCTGTTCTTTCTGTATCGTTATTATAGTTTAAAGATTCTACTAATTTGATATATTCTGATAGACGGTCTTGCTTTAGTTCAAAGTATTTATATATAAGAGTTTGTAAAAGGTAATCTTGAATGTTATGAATTACCCATAAATTTTTATTAAAAACAATATCTTCAATCAATTCAAAATATTTATTAGGCCACCTCACTAAAACTTTTATAACAATCAAATAAAAAACTTCATAGTTTGCTAGCAGTAGTTTAGTTGATATTTCATTTGTTAGCTCTGTATTAGAATTAGCGAAATTATTAAGACAATTTTTAATTTCAAGTGCAAATCTTTTTCGTCTATCGTATTCGTAGTCAAGTTCAGCTAAATCATCTTCACCCGAAAACCAAACACAAGAGTAGTCTAAAGTTATTCCCTCAATCTGCTCGAATTCTTCTTTACCCTGTTGTATAAAAACAATTTCTAATCTTATAGCAAGATCAATTGTTTTTATTGTAAATCTCGTATCAGCCATCAGCTCTCTTAACACTTTAGTGGCTTGTTCAAAAACCCAATTTTCATTGTCACTTCCCTGAAAAGTTAAAGCTAAAGTTGGGCTTCCTTGAGTGACATCCTGTGGCGCAGGATTAAACAAAAATAGTTTTTCTAACAGTTTTAAACTTTTATCTAAATCATATACTATAAGTGCTTTAAGCGTCTCGGGTATTTCTTTGCGAACCCAGGGATGCTGGTGTTCTCCAAATTTTTCCAAAATCTGCCAAATTGGTTTAAGGTTTTCTGTTTTGCTTGGTTTCAACTTACGAACGGTTTTGATTAAGGCAGAAATAATATTTGGATCTTTGACATTTTTTTCTAGATTAACTAAAAGAGGAATAATTTCGTCCGAATACTCACTGGCACAAATTTCAAAATAAGTTAATAACTGATATTTAGTTGAAGAGTCGATTCTATCATCAATAATCGATTTGAGTACTGTATTTTTTATTTTTGGAAACCAATATGGATTCTTTAAATTATTTAGGAAATGCCAAGAAAGTGTATTATCATTTTTTATAATTTCTAAAGATCGTTTTCCCTCTTGTGTTTGTGGCTTTCGTAAGTTTGATATTAAATCAAGTAGGTAGCTTAACTTTTTATAAAAATGCACGTCTTTCCTTTGTAATATATGAAGTGATTTATTTTGTTTTTTAGTTTTCTTTTTAATCGGAGCGATTATAGTAGTTGGAGGAAAAATTATACTTGCAAAAAAAGATTTAACATCATAGTGCTTATCAAGTAAACTGCTTAGTTTGGCAGAATCCCAATATTCAATAAATGGGATGCTGGGATTATATTCTTTTAAGATTTCATTTTCAAACCAATTAGACGAATCTTTACCAGATAATTCAACATTTGTAATTATTAGGTAGTTAGATGGTTTATTCTCTTTTTTTATTATATCTTCCAATTCGTCTTTGAAGTCTTTTTTAAATTGTTCTTTGAGTCTTGTCACGGTACCAGTATTTATCGCCCGATGGAAATTTTTATGTTTAAATTGAAACCAACATAGTGAATTCTTGATGCCATAAGTATTATTATTTTGTGACAATAAAAAGGCATCAATGTTATTATCAGCCCCCTTTTTGTTAGTTGGTTGTATTTTTGGAGAAATTTCTTCTTCAAGTAAACGTAAACATAGTCGGTTAAAATTTTCTTCACCAAGTAAATCAAAATGAACGAGATCCCAACTTGTATTTATTATGTTCAAATTTTTTTTCATTCGTTTTAAATAATTTTGGTTATTTAAAAATCCACCGAAGGCAACCTCTCCGCCTATGAACTGTTACTTCTGGCTAGCAGATGCAGCAGTCCGTCAGCAAAGTTAGACCACCCGACGAACTAAAGTTCGTCTGTTACGTCACTTTTTCCTTTCTGTTAAATTTAACATTATGTATTTTTTCCAGCAAGTTTAAGGTGGCGTCAACGGAAAGATTGGCTGTATCCACCAGAATCAGCCGGTCGCCGAATTGTTTTATTAAAGGCGCCAGGAATTCATCGCCCCATGAAGGAGAAAAAGTGTTGACTCCGGTAAATACCACTTCTACTGATTCATTGCCGCGGATGCCACTTAATGACGGCTTGAAAGCTGCTGATGCTTCCCTGCCTTCTTCCCGGGAAGTTAGTGTCGTACCGAATTTTTTTAGTTCAATAATCATAAAATTTTTAATAATTTATTAGCGCGAAAGCTCCTCTGACAAAATCCTGGCTTTTTTCTATCTTAAGAGTTTTATTTTTTTTGCTTAGATTCAAGACAGCATCGCCAGTTTGGAAAAAAAGCTTGAAGTCGTAGTTTAATACCACTTCCCTGACATATTTCAAGCCATTGCCTCTGGCCTCCGGGGCGCGGCCGGATATTAATTCCGTGAAAGCCACCTCGAGGGCCTCCGAATGGTTGGGAAGATCGGGTTTGACCTGTTTTAACGTTTTCAAAAGACCCTGCCCCCTGTCTGCTAAGACAACTTTTCTCTCATCAATGTTATACCCAAAAAACGCTCCCCCTACATCCGGCCAGTTGCCAAGGTTATGGTCATAGGAGTTGTTGCCGATTTCTCCGGCCATGGCGACTATCAACGGAAATGTTTCGGTAAAATTCGCGTTCTGGCTTAAATCAAATTCAAATCTGGATAATCTGGCTTTAAAGATTGATTTATCTGGACAATAAAATCTTCGCGGTATTTCAAAAGGATCTGAATCAAATGCCCACTTATGGGCAATTTTAAGCAAAACCGAGAAGTCAGTCGATAAAAAATCCTCAATATCGTTTTCATAATAAAAGTAGCGGCTAATTTTGCCGGTTTTTTTCCGATTAGCTTTCAGGCGGCCAGATTTATCCCACCGCCGCAAGGTTTGCGCGTTAACAGCCAATATTTTAGCTGTTTCTCGGATTGAAAATTCTTTAATCATATATAATTAATATATACATTATTTCAATAAATTTGTCAATATTTATGGCATTTTACCAAATAAACCTATACATTTTTTAAAGTATAATCTACACAAAAAATACCTAAATTGGATATTGTTTAGGTTCAAATAAGGACCAAATGGGGTCGCGATTGCCTGCCCGCCATCGGCTTCGCCTCAGGCGAAGGCGGGCGGGGAAGCTCGTTTTAACTAATTTAATGGGGGTTTTGGGGGATAAGGTGTATACGGATGGGCTTTTAGCAAGATTTGAGGCGATAAAGTGCCTGATGCAGACAGAGGGGTAAGTTTTAGTTACGAGTAAAAAAATTAGCCTAACCATATCTTTTATCTATTTGTGGCTTTGTGGGGTTCGGAGTTTCTTTATAATAATGGTAGGTATATAATAGAGGTAGTAACTCAAAAAGAATATGAAGCGCTTTCTAAAGAAACTTTTTTCAATAAGGATAAGCGAACTAATTGTCTTAGTGGTGTTTATTCCTTCTTTATGGGCCCTCTCAAATAACCAAAATATTAACCTCAGTGTTACCATTCTACCGCCTCAAGATCCACAGATAACTACCATAACGGTGTACCCTGATCTCAAAGCCCTTAGTATTAGTGGTGAAGCAATTTATAATACCCAATTGATGTGGTTGGAGGATCAGGAAGTAGGTGAGGCAATTGAGTTAACTATTGACACGGGCGGTCATTATGTGGCTGCGTTGGATAATTCAAGCCAGTTAACCAGTGTAGGTACACATAAAGTAATTGCTTGGACGACAATTGAGCAGGATGAGGTTATTTTGCTCGAGAGTAATGTATTAACCTATTCTATTGATGAGAAGTTTAATGTTGCCTTAGATTCAATTAGTCGCGATGATGTAACTTTGTTAACAGATAGCATTACGGAGGATGAATTTAAAGACCTGCAGGATAAATACCAATTAAGTGTTCTTAGCCCGAGTGAATATGAACGGCTTAAATATCAACGGTTATATTATGAAAAAATGCGTCCTTGGTTTACTGTTTTTCGGTGGATTATCTATATTATAGTTTTAGTTTTTGTTCCGTATCTTTTAATCAGTAGATGGCGAAGAAAAAAAGCCCAGCACAAATCATTCTGGTCGATAGGTAAGGGTATCTACTTTCAGCACGGGCAACCTAAATAATATTGTAAATGTTTATAAAATTGTCATTTAGTGGCGATCTTTTGTTTGGTTCAAATAAGAACCGGATGGGGTCGCGATTGCCTGCCCGCCATCGGCTTCGCCTCAGGCGAAGGCGGGCGGGGAAGCTCGTTTTAACTAATTTATTGGGGGTTTTGGGGGATAGCCAGTATTTGGAGGGGCTTTTAGCGAAGTTTGATGCAATTAGTTATTTTATGAAAGCACAAGGTCGGGTTTAGTTTATTTTAAGCTTTTCTTCAGGAGAAAATTCACTAATTTCCACTTTTTTATATTTTATTGTTTCTCAACTTCTTCAATACCTGTTCCATACCGTAGCCAAGACGGGACGAGAGTAAAAAGAGGAAAAACCATAGGAAAGATGAAGTGCCCATCTTGTACTGAATCGCCAGTATCCGCTTTCCTCAACTGTAAAATTTTGAGATTCATTATTCTTATCTAATATGTATTTGGTAAAAATTGCTGTATCTTCATTAGCTAGAGCTTCAACAGCCCCGTGTGTTCTTGAATCTATATTTGACCAATTCTTACAACTTATGGCATAGGCATTGGACTCATAAGACCAATGGTCTGTATTGTAAGCAATTACTCCTCCGGATTTAGGACAGAAAGCCAAGTCTTCCGCAGATGGATCAATTTTGGTTATTTCATAACTATTTCCATTTTTGACGTCATAAAGAAAAACCCCAGCGTCTTCTAATAAACTAGAATAGAGTAGATGGGTATCGCCAATCCACACTATACTAGAAGCAGGATAAATTTCATCTACCTGTTTTTTATTGGAGATACTAAAGATTTTTACATTCCTTTGTTTTTCTGCAGAGGCATTGTAAATAATATAGACGTATGTGCCTTTTGGCGATACTGAAACTTTTTGAGTACCCCAGATTTCACCTTCTTCACCAACCGACGATATATTGAACTCTGATAAAATTTCTTCTGTTCCATTTTTATTATTTATATAACTTAGGACGGCTTTTTCTGTGTTAGCTTCACTTTTTGTTACATAAAATATAAGAAATTCATCTTTGTTTATGAAGGAAACATCATGGATTGAAATTGGTTCTGTTGTTTCGTAGACTATAGTAGTTCCAGAGTTATTAGAATTGAGCGGTAGTAATCCAATAGCCCAGCTATTACCTTGGTTAGTGGTGACATATCCAAGTGTATTTTCATCAACAAAATCAAGACCTACCAACAGGTTTGATTCCCTAGCCGGTGATTGAAGGGCATATGTAGGATAATCAGGCGATAAGCGTATGAAAAAATTCGATTCTTTTTCTTCAGAATCTTCCCAAACTACTAAGCTGTTGCTGGTCCGAGTCCATTCAGGGTAATCACCGATGGCTGTTTGACATACGGTTTGAAGCAATTTATCCTCATTAGAAAGCATAGAGTTATCTTCAGTAATAATCTGTGTATTTTTTATTTCAGAACTTTCAACAGCTTCTTCGGGTTTTTTTTCTACTACTTGTCCTTCTTCCACAAAACCAGTTTTTATTATATAAGGATCATCTTTGGTTCCGGATCCAGAGAAGTAAAGATCAGATTTCAGATTTAGAGCCGGACGGACGCCAACAGGCTTTTCACACATATTCGCTGGGCTGTACATCATGCCACCAGAATCGCCCACCATATATACAGAGGCTGGCATGCCAGAGGATGGCGACCGCAACCACCAATACCAATTTTCATCTGATGATGGTTTATCTGAAGAATCTGTATTATTAATGCATTGTGCACTGGCTGTTGCCTGCCTTGAAGTACCACTGTTAAAAAATTCAAACACACTGCCTTCAGTAGTGGCAGTTGCATTTCCTAATCCAATCTCTGCCAGTGATAATAAAAACACTTTATCAATTACTGTTTCGCTTCCGCTGCCTTCTGTAATAGTGTTTTTTGCCACTACTAAAGTAGTATCAATTATTGTTTCTAATTCATCAGCGGTAAATGATTTTAAGAAACCTTCTTTATCGTCGTATCCTACTGGCCCGGACTCTAAAAAATCCGCGTCAGATGGTGCGGCATCAGCATTATTTGTACCGGGTGTTCCGTCAACTAGATTTTGCGCTGTCCACCAGTTATTTGCTTCTTTGTCACTATTAAGCCACTGCCGGATATTTGATGTTCCGTATCTACTATTACCATAATCTCTCCTGATTTCATTAGTATTTTTAGATTCTGGAGCGTCGAAACCTCTTATATCTATAATATATTTGGATAATAGGGTAATATGATTTATTACTGGATCAACATTTCCTGAATAGTGATTATTATTGTCAATAACTATCCATAATATAGGATTATAGCCCTCACCTTCAACCTGGTAAGTTCCAAGCTTAATATAGTCACCAACTTCTAAGGAGTTGCCTTGAGTAAGATTGTGTGTTTCTGATATTTCTTCAACTACTGTTTCTTCTGATTCCTCTTGTACTTCTTTAGAGTCTTTTTTGAATAAGATATATCCAGCGATTCCTCCGCCAATAACTAGTACTAAAATTATGACTACTACCCATATTATATTAACAGTCCCATTTTGATTTTTCATAATAAAAGAATCATTATCCTTTAAATTTATTATACTCCTTTT
>Ga0180007_10002614_pt1 | contig 21163 bp, 20 predicted proteins | sample MM_PC_MetaG_FD_121122 | JGI IMG/M metagenome (GOLD analysis project Ga0180007, IMG submission 121122) | Groundwater microbial communities from the Aspo Hard Rock Laboratory (HRL) deep subsurface site, Sweden - MM_PC_MetaG | ecosystem: Environmental > Aquatic > Deep subsurface > Groundwater... | reverse complement strand
TATTACTGTGCCTAAGCAGATAATCGCATCGTATTTTTTCTTCTGTGCAAGTTTGCTGGCGAGATATGGGATTTCAAATGAACCCGGGACCCAAAACACTTCGAGCTCGTTTTCTTTTGCGCCATGTCGTGTAAGTGTGTCTATTGCGCCGTCAAGGAGTTTGCCCGTAATAAATTCGTTGAAACGAGAACATATCAGAGCAATTTTTTTACCTTTAACCACTAAATCAGCTTTATATGTTTTAATCATTTTAACCTCCCTTTTTTTATACTCGTTTTTAGTTATTTTACTATATCTTTTTCAATAAGTGTCCCATTTTTTCTTTTTTTGTTTTGAGATAGGAAATATTGCGTTTGTTAATGGGTGTTTCTATTGGAACTCTTTGTGTAACTTTTAATTTATACCCCTGTAAACCCACAATTTTCTTCGGGTTATTTGTTAAGAGTCTTATAGTAGAAAGCCCCAAGTCTACCAGAACTTGCGCACCCATACCATAATCTCTTAAATCGTCTTTAAAACCCAAATCTTCATTTGCTTCTACTGTATCTCTTCCTTTATCCTGCAGAACATAGGCTTTTAATTTGTTGGCTAATCCTATACCTCTTCCTTCCTGCGGCATATAAAGTAAAACGCCTTTGCCTTCTTTGGATATCATTGTCAGAGCATCTCGAAGTTGGTTGCCACAATCGCATCTTAATGACTCAAAAACGTCTCCTGTAAGACACTGTGAGTGAACTCTTACAAGAACATCTTGTTTGCCTTTTACATCTCCTTTTATAAGTGCAAGATAATTTTCCTGATTAATGAGAGATTCATAAAGGACAAGTTTAAAGTCTCCATGTGGTGTCGGCAGATTAGTCGTAAGCACTTCTTTTATTAATTTTTCTTCCTTTATTCTGAATGCTATTAAATCTTTTATTGTGCATAATGGAATATTAAATTGTTCGGAAAATTTCTGAAGCTGTGGCAGGCGCGCCATTGTGCCATTGTCGTTCATAATTTCGCACAAAACCCCTGCTGGTTTAAGCCCGAGTAGTTTGGCAAGGTCAATTGTTGCTTCTGTATGGCCTGCTCTTTTTAGAACTCCTCCATCTTCTGCTTGAAGAGGGAATATATGTCCGGGTCTTGCAAGGTCATCCGGTTTTGTTTTTGGATTTAGAATTGTTTTTATAGTTGTTGCTCTGTCATGTGCAGATATGCCTGTAGTTGTATCTTTTTTTGCATCAACAGAAACAGTAAACTTACACCGGGTGACTTCTGTGTTCTTGTCTTCTGGAACCATCTGGTGCAGATTCAGCTCTGTCGCCCTCTGTTTTGTTATTGGCATGCATATCATACCTCTGCCGTACTTTGTCATGAAATTTATCTTTTCAGCTGTCGCAAACTCTGCGGCTATTATAAGGTCTCCTTCATTTTCTCTGTCCTCATCATCTACAATGATAACGAAGTTGCCTTTTTTGAGTTGCTCTGCCGCGTCTTTAACCTTTGTAAATTTCATAGAAATCCTTTTTCTTTTAGAAATTCAGATGTAATTATTTCTCTTTTCTCAGATATGGCCTTTTCTACATATCTTGCCAGTATATCTACTTCGAGGTTTACTTTATCGTTTATCTTTTTTATTCCTATCGTAGCAAAAGATGTTGTATATGGAATTATAGTAATTTTGAACGAAGAAGTCTCTACTTCTTTTATGGTTAAGCTTATTCCGTCGACTCCTATAGAGCCGTTTGGGACTATATATTTCATTAGGGGTAGGGGAGATTCTATTCTCAAACTAAAAGTTTCCCCTTTGCTTTTTTCAATTATTTCTCCTATCGCGTCAATATGTCCTGTGAGAATATGTCCTCCCAATCTGTCTGTAGGTTTTACCGCTCTTTCAAGGTTTACGCTCCTGTTTTCTTTAAAACTTAAAAGCGTAGTTTTTTCTAATGTTTCGCGTATAGCTTGCACTTTGAACGTGTTCTTTTGTATATCCGTTACGGAAAGACAAACTCCGTCAACGGATATGCTGTCACCGTTTTTACCGTCTTTGCATATCTTGGGCGCGTTAACGGTAAAGGTCCAAACATTGCCGCTCTTTTCTATTTTAGATATTTTACCTATTTCTTCAATTATTCCGGTGAACATGTTTCAACTAATCGGTTAGCGGTTTTCGGTATTCGGTTTTCGTTTTTTTACGATAACCGATAACCTATAACCGTTATTTTTCTGACGATTTATAAATATCCTTCCATTACTACATCTTCTCCCATTTTCCTTATAGATAAGTCGCGGATTCTTACAGCATTGGCTATTTTTTCTATTCCTTTTCCTTCTACAGGGGAAATTGCGTTTTTACCGCCGATTATCATAGGAGATAAAAATGCCACAAATTTATCTGCCAAGGCATTTTCTATAAATGAAGCATTTATTGTTCCGCCGCCTTCAACCAATATAGATGTAATTTCTCGTTTGGCTAATTCTATCATAAGTTTCTTTAAGTCGACTCTGCCTTCTTTTGAAGAAATAACTATAATCTCTGCTCCTTTTTCCTTCAAATCTCTTATTTTCTTTTTGCTTATTTTATCTGTTGTGGTAATTATAATCTGTCCACCTTTAGTTTTTAACAGATTGCAATCCAAAGGGATTCTTCCTTTACTGTCAATAATTATTCTTTTTGGTTCTTTTATTTCCAAACCGTGAGTGTTAAGTTGAGGGTTATCTTTAAGAAGTGTTTCTATCCCTATTAGAACCGCATCGAATTTACCTCTTAATTTTTGTGTGAATTCTCTGGAAGCCTTCCCTGAAATCCATTTTGAATTGCCTTTACGAGTGGCTATTTTACCGTCTAAGCTCATAGCCCATTTCAAAACTACAAACGGCATTTTTTTAGTCATATATTTGATATATGTTTCGTTTATTTTTCTAGCATCCTGTTCAAGGATACCGACTTGTACATCTATCCCTTCGGATTTAAGTTTCTTTATCCCCTTACCATTGACCAAAGGATTTGGGTCCGGCATAGCTATTACAACTCTTTTTATACCTGCTTTTATTATTTCGGGAGCGCAGGGCGGTGTTTTACCGTAATGAGCGCATGGCTCAAGGTTGATATACAGAGTAGCTCCTTTTGTTTTCCCGCCTGCCTTTCGGTTGCCTGCCAGCTTCGTAGCGGGCTGGTGGGCAGGCTTTCCTGCTGATTCAAGGGCAAGGATTTCAGCGTGCTTAGAACCTGCTCTTTTATGATAACCTCTTCCGATAATTTTGTTCCCCTTTACGATAACAGCGCCGACCAAAGGATTGGGGGACGTGAGCCCTTCGGCTTTTACTGCGAGAGCCAATGCCTCTTTAATGAATTTGGTGTCCGTTTTATTCTTCATATAATCTGGAATTTGAAAATAGAATACTAGATACTTGATTCTAGATTCTTGATGCTTGTTAATAAATTATTTGTTTCTACGAGTATCTATCATCTAGAATCGGTTTATTATTTATAAGTTTATCTAAAAACTCGTTAAACATCAAAAGAAGTGGATAGGGGATTATTTTGTCTTGATTTTTCCTAATTTAATATATTGAACTAGGGGGATTTTGGAAGGACATACATAAGTGCAGCAACCGCATTCTATACAATCTTTTATATGTAACTGGCTTAATCTTTCCCATTTTTCGGCTTTTACCACTTTTGCAATCTGTGTGGGAAGAAGATATGCGGGGCAAACTTCTATGCATTTTGCGCATCTTATGCACGAAAACTCTTCGTCTTGCGTTATTTCGTCTTTAGTTTGGACAAGTATTCCGCTTGTTCCTTTTATTATGGGAGTTTGGATGTCTTGTTGGGATATGCCCATCATTGGCCCGCCTAAAATTATTTTACCTATGTTATCCCAATCTACTTGGCAGAAATCAAGAATATCTTTTACGGGTGTTCCAATTCTAACTAAATAATTGCCTGGATTTTTTACTGCGCCTGTTACGGTTATTGCCCTTTCATATAATGGTTTACCAAAGTTAACAGCTTCGTAAATAGCCAACAGAGTTCCGACATTATGAACTACAACACCCACATCCATAGGTAGTCCACCCGACGGGACTTCTTTGCCTAAAACCGTCTTAATAAGTTGTTTTTCTCCGCCTTGAGGATATTTCACTTTTATGGCTATTACTTCTATATTCTCGTTTCGAGTTAATTCTTTTATCTGTTCTATTGCGTCAGGTTTATTGTTTTCTATTGCAATAATGCATCTTTCGGAGTTTAGAATCTTTCTTACTAACTTGATGCCTTCGACTATTTCTTTCCCCATTTCCTGCATAAGGCGTTGGTCGCAGGTTAAATATGGTTCGCATTCAGCACCGTTTGCTATGAAGGTTTTGATAACCTTTTCTTTTGGCGGGGACAACTTAACGTGTGTGGGAAATGCCGCGCCTCCGAGTCCGACTATGCCGGCATCTCTTACGATTTTTATTATTTCATCTGCCGAAAGATTCTCGGTGTTTTTTTTAGGAGAAATAGATTCTTCGGTTAAATCCTGTTTATCGTTTTCTATTACAATGGATTGAAATCTTCCGATTACGGGATGCGAACTATTCTCTATAGATTTTACAGTTCCCGAAACAGACGAATGAATAGGGCTTGATATAAGTTTTTCACAAGTTCCTATTAAGGTTCCTCTTTTTACTTTGTCGCCTTTTTGAACTACGGGCTGGCACGGTGCGCCTGTATGTTGGCTTAAAGGAAAAAACAATATTTCAGGCGCGGGAATGGGTATTATTTCTTTATCACAACTTAAATGTTTGTTTTCCGGCGGATGAACACCGCCTATAAAAGGACGTAATTTAAACATAGTATTTATCGTAAAGCGTAAATAGTAATTGGTAAATGGTAATTCAAGAATCGTAAACAGTAATCAGTAATTCATAAATAGTAATAAACAAATAACTAACAATAGAAAAATTACGGATTACCCTTAGAGATTGCTGAGCAATCTCAAGGACTTTGGTCCCGGGAATCTTGTAGATTCCACGGGGCAATTTACAAGTTACCAATTACCCTTGTTTATTTCAATAATTTCTTCCAACCCTTTAGTATAACTTATATCGAGTTTTCCTTCCTTTTCCTCTATTATAACGACCTCGGTATTGGCGAGTTTTTCTATCAATTCTATTCCTTTTTCTTTTCCCATAACCATTAAAGCCGTTGCCAACGCGTCTGCATCGATGCAAGTTTCCGCAACTACTGTGACTTGAATTATGGCGCTATCTACAGGATAGCCAGTTTGAGGGTTAATTATATGACAAAACTTTTTTCCTTTCAAAGTGAAAAATTTTTCGTAATCGCCTGAAGTGGCTACTGCTTTATTTTTTAGTTTTAATATTCCTATAACTCCCTTCTTTTTTCTTGGATGACGTATGCCGACATTCCAAGATTCCCCATTTTCTTTTTCGCCGAGACAATAAACATCTCCTCCCGCATTTATGAGTGCTGATTTTATTCCTTTTGCATTTAAATAGGATATAGCCTTATCCACAATATACCCTTTTGCAATTCCGCCGAGGTTTATGCTCATATTATCTTTTGCAAAACCAATTTTCCCGTCTTTAGTAAATATTAGGTTTTGCCAGCCGATATTTCTTAGCGCTTCGTCTATTTTTTCCTGTGATGGTATTTCTTTTAATTCTCCTCCTTCAAAATCCCAGAGTTTAAGAAGAGGGGAAACCGTTATGTCAAAGGCGCCGTTTGTCAGTTTACTGAAATAAATGGCTTTTTGGATAACTTCATAAACTTCGGGAGAAGTTTTCTGCAGGTTGTCTTTTTTCAGAGAATTTATGCGGTTTATTTGGCTTTCCTTATTATAAATGCTTAGCTCATCTTCCAGTGCATGCATTGCTTCTAAGGTTTCATTGATGACTTTGTTGTTTTTCTGCGGAAGAGTTATTTCCACAAAAGTTCCCATAAGAAGATATGTCTTTTTAGAGAATCCAAATCCTAATAGGATGATAGGAAGCAGTAAAAGTGTAGCCACAAGGTTTAAGATACACAGTGTTTTTTTATGTGTTGTTTTATATTGTGGCGAAACCCCACATCGTTTGCCATTGTGGTAATGGTGATACTGGTGCGTGGGCAGAATTAATTTTTTCATGGATTTGGTTACCTAAAAAAAAGGATACTAGATTCTTGATTCTAGTTAAAACTTTTTTATTATGTTTCTACTAGTATCCAGCATCAAGTATCTAGAATCGGTTATTTCCTTACTTGTCCATCGCCAAACACGATATACTTATAAGTCGTAAGTTCCTCAAGCCCCATCGGGCCGCGCGCATGGATTTTATCGGTTGATATACCAATCTCTGCGCCGAGACCAAACTCGCCGCCGTCGGTAAATCTTGTGGAAGCATTTACATATACGCAAGCAGAATCCACTTCATTCAGGAATTTCATTGATTTCGAGTAATCTTCTGTTACTATAGAATCCGAAAGATGCGTGCCGTAAGTATTGATGTGTTCAATCGCGTCATCTACCCCCGGAATTATTTTAACAGCAAGAATAAGGTCAAGATATTCTGCATACCAGTCGGATTCGTTTGCGGATTTTATGCCTTTAACTATTTTTCTTGTCTTAGCGCATCCTCTAATCTCAACTCCTGCTGACTTGAATTTCTTGAACATCGACGGCAAAAATTCTTTGGCAATTTTCTCATCAACAAGCATTGTTTCCATAGCGTTGCATACGCTCGGTCTTTGTACTTTAGCATTAAAGCATATATCTTCTGCCATTTTTAAGTTGGCGAATCTGTCAACATATACGTGGCATACACCTTTATAATGTTTGATTACCGGAATGTAGGAATTTTCCGTAACTTTTCTTATTAATTCTTCGCCGCCTCTTGGAATTATGAGGTCTATATGAGCGTTTAGTTTAAGAAGTTCATCTACAGCTTTTCTGTCTATTGTCGGGATAAACTGAATAGCTTCTTCGGGTATTGCTGTTCCTTTCAATGATAACCTCAGTATTTCCGCTATCTTTTTATTAGAATTAAAAGATTCACTACCGCCTCTTAGAATTACGGCATTGCCTGCTTTTAAGCACAGCGTTGCAGCATCACTTGTAACATTCGGTCTTGATTCATATATTATCCCAATTACACCAATCGGAACTCTTTTTTTGCTTATCTTAAGGCCGTTTGGTCTTTCCCAAGTTTTTATAATAACGCCAACTGGGTCTTCAAGTTTAACGATGTCTCTTATATCGGATGCCATCTTCTCAATTCTTTCTTCATTAAGAGTGAGCCGGTCAATAAGTGCGGACGAAAGTCCTTTCTTTTTGGCATTTGCTACATCTTGTTTGTTAACCTTGATAATGGCGTCTTTTTCTTTTAACAGTCCATCAGCCATTTTCTCCAAAGCTTTATTCTTATCTTTGGTAGAAGCCATAGCCAGCTTATACGAAGCTTTTTTCGCCTCTTTAGCTATTTTCAGAATTTCAGTTTTTATATTCATTTAGTAATTTTGAATTGTCGTTCAATTTTGCGCCAGAACGCAGGTTTTTTGTCAGCATTCTTGATGCCATATTTTAATTCATCGAGTGTATAGTTGATTAAATATTGTTTCTCGCTTGGCTTGCTCTGTCTTATTGCTTGGATAAGTACTGGAAATGTTCGCATAAAACTTTCCAATTTTGCTATCTGCTTTATGAACAGTCTAATATCTTTCTCCAAATCTGGACATATTCTTATCATTTGTTTTGGCAACCATCCCGGCTTATTGGCATCTGCAAGAAGACCGAAGTACTGTAAAGCTGATTGTTGTATGAAATCAGCAAGTTCCGCTGACATATCTTTCAATCCGCCGAGTCGAATCTCAATATACTTCTGAGAAATTTCATTGGGATCAATTTTTTGTGCATTAGGGTCAATCAGTTTCCATTGGTCTACAACTAATTTAAGAATACTGTTGATACCTTCTCTAAGACTGATAAAAGTTTTGATCTCATCTTCTTTCAACCCAAATTGAGTTTTCATTTGATCCTCAGTAAAAGGTAACCGTGAGACTCGTTGAAAATATGTATCAATGAAATCGGATTGCATAAGGATTTCTCTTTATATTTTACAAAACAACCAAATTATCTCTATGGTTCTAACGTTACAATAACCTCCATATCCCTTTTCTCATCTCAACTGGATAGACAGACTTAAAAATGTTCTTTCCTTTTTCTCTCGAATTTTGTTGTAGGGTATTACGTACCCACGATTTGAGTTTTCCCATTGTATCACCTCGTTTAGATCGATTTTTCTCTACTATTTCATATATTTGTGAGAGATGTGCTTCTCCTCCCAATTCAACAAGAGCATTTTTTACATCATCTATCCATCGCATAAAATACCTCTTCCTTTATCCTACAACACAACCAAATTATCTCAATGGATAACTTCGTCGTAGTTTTTCTGTTTACCCTCACTATTTCAAACTAATAATATCACGGATTCCAAGATGATTCCAACGAGTATTTATACTTATTGAAATGTTATTTTGCAGAGAATTTGAGGAAGGTGGATAGATTACGATTTTTATTATAAAGAGCGTTTTTAGTAAACAGGCAGATGTTTTTTGAACATTTCTGTAATTACCTGTTCCATTGAGTATAAACCTTTATGTTTTTTTATAAGCCATTTTGACGCAAAAATGGCTCCTTGACCAAACGCTGCTCTGCTTATACTATCATGCGCCAATCTTATGGTTTGGTTCTGTAAACCGAAAATTATCTCGTGTTTTCCGACAATTCCACCGACACGGATTGAATTAACATTTGTCTTTTCATTAAGATTTAGGATAGAAGCGAGTTTTTTTGCAGTGCCGGATGCACCTTGTTTTTCCCTAAAGTGTTCTTCTACAATTTCTATATCTGCGTGAGGAGCTATCTCCTGAAGGACTTGAGATGCAATAAGGAGGAAATTGATACCGAGGGTTATATTGGGTGAATAAAGTACAGCTGTCCGCGATTTTAACGACAAGAGTTTGTCTAGATCTTGCTTTTTATAGTTAGAAATTGCCGAAATTATTTTAATGCCTAAAAATGCGGCTTTTTCATAATAGTTTACAGCTTTGGAACTGGCAAAATCAACAATTATATCTACGGGATTATTTTTGAAAAAGGAATCATCTATTTCGGCAATGGAAAATATTTTTCCGGCTTCATATTCATACCCAAGAAGGTCTGAAGCGAATTTGTGCTTGTCTCGGTGGGTTTTGCGGACGACCCATTCTAAAGAGAAAATGCTGTCTTGTAAATATTCATTGGCAACGATTTTGCCGGTTCTTCCGAACCCAAATAGTCCAACGCGAATTTTTTCCATGATTTAGCCTCCTGAGAACTTTGTGTCAATTGATTTAAGCGGAATGCACTTCGGATGTCCTAATAAACTTCTATATTATAGCATAGCCCAGCTTATATATGCTGTATCAATGTTTTATAGTGGTGGAGTGTATTCGCCTCTTGAGCTATTTTCAGAATTTGAGATTTAGTATTCATTTTCTTTATTCTTTTGCCCCTGCTTGTTTAAGTAGTGCTACTATATCTGCGTGTCCGTCTTGGGAAGCCCACTTTAACGCAGTCCAGCCATTCTTGGGTTTTGCATTGACATATGCGCCCTTATCAATAAGCAATTCAACTAAATCGGTATGTCCCATTGAAGAAGCTATAATTAACGCGCTATAGCCGTTATTGTTCATTGCATCAATGTCTGCCCCTTTTTCAATAAGCAGTTTTACTATATCATTTTGTCCATTCATGGAAGTTCCTATTAGTGCAGTACTGCCGTTATTTGTTTTCGCGTTGACATCCACCCCTTTATCAATAAGCAGTTTAATTACTTCAATTTGATATGTTTGCATTAATGCAGTCCTGCCGCTATGATATCTTGTATTCACATCTGCTCCTTTTTCGAGAAGAGATAGGATGTTTTCTACATTTCCTTCTCTCAATGCTATCAACAATTCTTCCTTTATGCCTATCTTCATGTTTGCTCCTGCCTGTTTAAGAAGGCTTGCTATGTCGGTCCATCCGTTTTCGAAAGCTGTCATTAATGCGGTATAACCTTCATTGTCTGTTGTATCAATATCCGCTCCCTTTTCAATCAGCAATTTAACTATATTAATTTTTCCATTTCGGCAAGCTTGTATTAGTGCAGTAGCTTGTTCATTATCTTTCGCGTTGATATCAGCCCCATTTTCGACGAGCACTTTTACCATATCTAGATGTCCATCAAAGGAAGCTACAGTTAATGCTGTCCAACCATCCTTTTTTGCTTTCACATTGATATCTGCACCATTTTCAATGAGTAGTTTCACTATATCAGCGTGTCCGTTAAAGGAAGCCCACCATAATGCAGTATAGCCGCCATTATTTTTCGCATTTACGTCTGCTCCTTTATCGAGAAGTGTTTGAACAGTTTCTATATTCCCACGAATTGAAGCGTTTAATAATTCTTCATTTATCTGCTTATTTATCTCGTTGGGAATAACATCTTTTGTATCCTTGCGAAAATTTTTTATAGAAAACAGAACAACAATAATAGCAACAATAATTACAGCCAAGACACCTAATTTTTTCATCTTCTCTCCTCCCTTTTTTTACATCACAACCAAATTATCTCTGTGGATGACCTCGTCTTAAGCTTTATGTTTCAATATTTATTTCTTCTTCTTTTCAATCGCAGCGAAGAATGTGCCGATTTCTTTACCTGAAATTATCTTATTTAATATCTGTTTTTCTCTACCGTTAGCAATAACAACGGGTATTCCTGATTGAGTTAGCATTTTAGCCGCTTTAATTTTTGTTTCCATCCCGCCTGCGCCGTCGCCTTTAGCTTTAGCCATTTTTTCTATTGCAGGTGTAATCTTCTTTACATAAGGCACGAATTCAGCTCTCTTATTGTCGCAAGGGATGTCGGTATATAAACCGTCTGTATTTGTAAGGATTGTTAATAAGTCCACATCCATCATAAGAGAAACTAAAGCTGAAAGTGTGTCGTTGTCCCCGAATTTTATTTCTTCCACGGCAACCGTATCGTTTTCGTTAATGATAGGTATAACACCTTTGTCTAAAAGACGACGCAAGGTATTTTTTGCATTTAAATATCTCTTGCCGTTGTGCAAATCCTCCTGTGTCAAAAGAATTTGCGCAACAGGGATATCATATTTTTTAAATGCGGTAACGTAACTGTGCATTAGTTTTACTTGTCCCACTGCGGATGCGGCTTGTTTTAAAGGCAGGTCGGTAGGTCTTGAGCCGAGTTTTAAATCTTTTAGCCCCGCCACTATTGCGCCGGAAGTTACAATTAAAATCTGATGTTTTTTTCTGTATAGCGCTTCAATATCCTTAACTAAAGCGTTTATTAGGGATGAATCCAGTTCGTTTTTGGATGAGGTTATAACGCGGCTGCCGATTTTTACGACTATGCGCTTGGCATTTGCAAGAACTTTGGCTCTATCCATATGAATTAATGGTTATCGGAAAAGAAAAAAACGGTTGTCGGTTTTCGCGATAACCGATAACCGAATACCGCAAACCGATTTACATTTTCACCACCCAAACTTTTGTAGTGGCAGTAACTTCAAGGTCAAGTTTGATTTTTACGCTGTATATACCTAATGCTTTTATCGGATTGGAAATTTCTATTTTCCTTTTGTCTATATCAAAGCCTTCTTTTTTCAAAAGGTCCGAAATATCCTGTGTGGTTACAGAACCGTATAATTTATCTTTTTCTCCCACCTGAACAGGCGCAGTTAAAGAAAGTTTTTCTAATTTTTCACACAGTTCGTCTATTGCTTTTCTATTTTCTTTTCTTCTCTTATCCGCTTTTATTTTTTCCTTTTGTATGATTTTTTCGTTTGCTGGTGTTGCTTCAAAAACTAACTTTTTAGGGATAAGATAATTACGAGCATATCCCTCCTTTACGTTTACTATATCACCGATTTGACCCAGGTTTTCTACATCTTTAGTTAATATTAATTTCATATTATTTATTCCTCTCTTTTGCTGGAGATTTGAGTATCCCTGCCTTTTCTTTAACTTTTGTTACTATTTCCTCGGTGATATCCGCATGTTCTTTTAAGTATTTTGTAGCGTTTTCTTTTCCTTGCCCTATTTTTTCTCCTTTATATGAATACCATGAACCGGCTTTTTCTACGATGCCATATTCTGCGGCGGCTTCTATTACACTGCTTTCCCATGATATGCCTTGATTATATAAAATATCCAACATAGCTTGTCTGAAAGGCGGAGCAACTTTATTTTTTACTACTTTTACTCTGTTTGTGCTTCCGGTGATAGTGTCGTTTTCTCCGGTTATCTTACCTGTTCTTCGTATATCTAATCTTACCGATGAATAGAATTTTAATGCTTTCCCGCCTGTAGTGGTTTCGGGATTGCCCCACATTACGCCGATTTTCATTCTTATCTGATTAATGAAAATACATACAGTTTTGGATTTACTTATAGAAGATGTAAGTTTTCTTAACGCCTGTGACATAAGCCGTGCCTGAAGTCCCATGTGAGAATCGCCCATATCTCCTTCAAGTTCTGCTCTTGGAACTAAAGCTGCTACCGAATCAATTACAATTACATCCATTGTATTGGACCTGACTAAAACTTCAGTAATATCCAGCGCCTGTTCGCCTGTGTCGGGCTGGGAAACCAATAGATTGTCCAGGTCAACCCCCAAAATTTTGGCATATTTGGGGTCTAAGGCATGTTCAACATCAATAAATGCGGCCTTCCCTCCCATTTTTTGCGCGTTCGCTATTACATGAAGAGAAAGCGTTGTCTTACCGCTTGATTCGGGACCGTATATTTCGGTCACTCTACCTCGAGGGAGACCTCCAACGCCTAATGCCAAATCAAGAGTGAGTGCTCCGGTAGATATAACCTCAACCGGAATATATGCTCTTGCGTCACCGAGGCGCATAATAGAACCCTTACCGTGTTGTTTTTCTATTTGACTTAAAGCCAACTCAAGCGCTTTATCTTTGTTAATCTTTTCCGTATTCTTTTCTGATTTTTCCGTCACTTTATCCTCCCGTTAGAATGATTATAGCAATTAAAAAACATCTGTAATCATATTATAAGACTTGTCAAAATTATCATATTCCCAGCTAAGATTCAACCTTGAGTGAAAATTTATCTAAAACGGTGTATTCTGCTCCGCTGGGTTTTAATATACTCTGGAAAAATATTGTTTCATATACAGTAAAGGGTATTAAGTGTGGTAATGATAATGTTTTTAACTTTTCCGTTAACTTTTGAATGTTTTTTTTACTTCGCACTCTTCCCAGTGTAAGGTGAGGGGAAAATGCGCGTATTTCTTTCTTTAATCCTAACGGTTCCATAATCTCTTCTATTGCCTGTTGTAATTTATTTATCTTATCTTCATTTTTTCTTATACCCATCCAGATTACTTTAGGATTTAATAGAGTAGGGAATGTTCCGAGTTTTCCAATACAGGATTCAAAACTTGTATGTTCTCTGACTATTTTTTTTAATTCTTCGGAAATTGTTTTGATTTTCGATTCATCAACTTCACCCAAAAATTTTAAAGTAAGATGTACATTTTCAATTTTCACCCATCTAACGTCTGCTGCGACTTCTTTTAATTGAGCTTGTATTTTGAAAAGTTCTTTATGAATATTATCGGATAAAGGAATAGCAATAAAGCAACGCATTTAACTAGTTCTAAGTTTTAGGTTGTAAGTAGTAAGTATAAACTTGTAACTTATAACTTAAGACTTACAACTTACATTTGTTTTATATCGTTATTAAATGTCTTCTCACCATATCAAGAGCGGTTTGAGCGGTTTTGGTCCTAATCATAGAACGCGTGCCTGAAAACTGATATTTCTCTACTTGACATCCCTTGTTGTCGGTTGCCAATCCGATAAAAACAAGTCCCAGAGATTTGTTGGTTGTTCCGATTGATGGTCCTGCAATCCCTGTAGTAGACAACCCTATATTGGCGGAGGATATATTTTTTACAGCTAATGCCATTGCTTTTGCGACTTGTTCGCTTACTGCTCCATTTTCTTTGATTAATTCTTCAGGAATTTTTAAATCTTTTATTTTGGATTCATTGGAATAAGTCACCATGCCCGACAAGAAATAATTTGAGCTTCCCGGAATATCCGTAATTTTTTTTGAAATTAATCCGCCGGTTATTGATTCGGCTATAGCAATAGTTTTTTTGTTTATGGAAAGCAGCATTCCTATGACTTTCTCCATAGATGTTTCTCCTGTAGCATATACGGCATCGCCAAGTTTCTGTTTAACGATATTTTCCATATCTTCTATAAGTTTTTGCGCGATTGCTACAGAGCCCCCTTTTGCTGTAATGCTGACTTTAACTCCTTCTTCTACATCTACGCGCAGACCTACAAGAGGATTTTTATTCTCTCCCATAATGTCTTCAAGCACTTCGCCGACTTTTGCTTCTGGTGTTCCCCAAACTTTGAGTATTTGATGTTTAATCACATAATTTTTTTCTCTGCTTTGGGAAAAACAAAGAATTGCATTTCTCTCAGTAATAGCTTTTAGCTCTTTAGGGACACCCGGCAGAAGAATTATTCTTTTTCCGTTTTCGGAGATTATAATTCCGGGAGCGGTTCCTATCGGATTATCGATAATTTGCGCTCCTTCGGGATATAGTGCTATTTTTTCGTTTGTCTTGCTTATTGAGGATGTCAAATCTTTAAGTTTGTTGTGTATTTTGGAAAGAGTGGGTTCGTGTGATACCAGTTGTTTTCCTAAAACATCGGCTACGACTTTTTTGGTAATATCGTCTTTGGTTGGGCCCAGTCCGCCGGTAATAATTATAATGGACGAGCGGGAAAGCGCTCTTTTAAGATTTTTTTGTATTCTCAAAGAATCATCGCCTACAGTAGTCTGATAGTGAAGTTCTATGCCGAATTCCTGAAGTTTCGCGGCTAAATAAGCCGCATTTGTATTCACTGTTTCCCCGTTTAAAAGCTCATCACCTACATTTATAATTTCTGCGGACATATATCCTCACTTTGTTCAGAATTACTCGATTCTCGATACTAGATTCTGGATGCTCGTTAATAAAATTATTTTCGTTTGCTTCTACGAGTATCTAGTATCAAGCATCTAGCATCCGTTTTTTGATTTCTAGCTTGGGAGCCGAGAGCCAGAGTCGAACTGGCGACCTGAGCATTACGAATGCCCTGCTCTACCAACTGAGCTATCTCGGCATTTTCGTAATTACTAATTACGAAAATGGTAAACAGCAATCCGTAAATGGTAATTGGTAATTAAAAAAAGTTACGAATTACCCTTAGAGATTGATGAACAATCTCAAGGACTTTGGTCCCGGGAATCTTTTAGATTCCACGGGGCGCTTTACGAGTTACCAATTACGGTTAATATTATAGCTTAATTTAGAGGTTTTTGCTTGAGGTTTTTATGTGGTGTTAGGGAGAGAATATGTAAAAACGCTTTACTATTTAAAAAAGTCCTAATTGTTTATCTTTTTTCTCTATTTGGTCTTTTGTCTGTTTTTTGTTGTACACAGAAGCAAGCGGATTTTCTTTTACTTTTGGAACTTCTTTTTCTTCGGGTGGGGGAGAAGTTAGGAATTTTTGTAGTTTTGCAAAATCTTCTTTTAAAGCACTCATCAAGTTTGGTTGGTGCAAAGTCGCAGCAGGATGATAAAGAGGGAAAACATTTATTCCTTCACCGATTCTGTTCCCATGTTCTGTTTTAAACGGTCTGCCGTGTTCGGAGCTAATAAATACTTTTCTTTCCATAATTTCGGCAAAGGCAAATCTTCCCAATGTGCATATAACTTTTGGTTTAATGGCTGCTATCTGTTTAAATAAGTGAGGTATGCAGGTGTTGATTTCTTCCGGTTGCGGGTCGCGATTTTCGGGAGGACGGCATTTCACGATATTAGTTATATATACTTTTTTTCTATCAAGCCCGATTTCTCTGAGAAGATTATCGAGAATTTTTCCCGCTTGTCCCACGAAGGGCTTTGCCTGAATGTCTTCATTGCGTCCGGGCGCTTCGCCTATGAAGATAATTTCTGTTTGTTTATCCCCTTCGCCAGGAACGGCATTTGTGCGGGTTTTCGCGAGATGACACTTGGTGCATGTTTTTATATTTTTAACAATATCGTCGAAATTATCCATTTGTTTTATGAAAACCGTAATCCGTAAATAGTAATTCGTAAATGGTAATTTTAAAAAATTACGCTTTACCAGTTACCAATCACGATACTTAAATTTGTTTGCCTATTTTTCAATGCCCAATCTTTGAAATATTTTGTTTACATTTTTAAGAAGAGATGAGAAATCAAAGCATACATCTAACTCTTTTTTACTTATGCGTTTGTTTATTTCTTTGTCTTTACAAATCAAGGATTTAAAATCTTTTTTTGTGTCGTAACTTTCCAAAGCATATTTTTGGACTACATTATATGCTTTTTCTCTATTCATCCCCTTATTTATGAGCGCCGTAACTATTTTCTGCGAGTAAATGAGCCCTCCGCTTATCGCCAAATTCTGTTTCATCCTTGCAGGGAATATAGATAAATTTTCAATTACAAAGATAAATTTTTGCAGAATGTAATCGATAAGAATACAAGAATCCGGGATAATTACTCTTTCTGCAGAAGAATGCGAAATGTCTCTTTCGTGCCACAGAGGAATATTTTCTAAAGATACTATTCCGTTTGATTTTATTATTCTTGCCAAACCGCATATCCTTTCGCAAAGAATCGGATTTCGTTTATGAGGCATAGCTGAAGAGCCCTTTTGAGTTTTACCAAAAGGTTCTTCGGCTTCGCGCACTTCTGTTCGTTGCAGGTGTCTTATTTCTAACGCGAATTTTTCTATTGATGAAGATATTAAAGCCAATGTTAGGAGAAATTGGGCGTGTCTGTCTCTTTGGACAACTTGCGTGGCAATTGGCTCCGGTTTTAAGCCCAATTTATTTAGGGTAGATTCTTCCAATTTTGGCGAAGTATGAGTAAACGTTCCCACGGCGCCTGAAATTTTTCCGTAACTTATTGATTCCATAGCATTTTCAAATCTTAGCCTGTTTCTCTTTATTTCTTCCCACCATAGCGCAAATTTTAAGCCCAATGTTATTGGTTGAGCGTGGATGCCGTGAGTTCTTCCTATCATCACGGTATTTCTATGCTTCAACGCCTGCTTTTTTAATATCGTTATTAAAACATCTAAATCTTTCAGTATGATTTTACTTGCATCTTTCATTTGCAGAGCAAGTCCGGTGTCCATTATGTCTGAAGAGGTCAAACCTAAATGTATATATTTTGCTTCATCGCCTACAATTTTTGCCAATGAATCTAGAAAGGCGATAACTTCGTGATTATTTGATTTTTCAAAAGCGTGGATCATATCAAGATTTACTTTTGCTTTTTTCTTTATCTTTTCTGTAATCCCTTTTGGGACCAGCCCTTCTTTTTGCATTTCATCGCAAGCCGCTAATTCCACTTCCAGCCATTTTGCATATCTGTTTTTTTCATCCCAGATATCTCCCATTTCTTTAAAAGTATATCTTTTAATCATTTTATTTCTCCACGGTTTTAGGGTTAAAAGGAGGAGAAGCACTCCAGTTTACCTGAAAATTTGCATAAAGTATATTGTATCCGTTTCTATGGGATGTTGCTTCTTCGTAGGCAGCAGTCATGTCTACCATTAACCATGTTTGCGAAGGATTGTCAATAGAATATAAGCTTTTCCCGTTTACTTCGTCGTTCCATAAATAAGTCAATCCCAAATCTTTCAATTGCTGGGGGGCAGTCGGACAAATAAATATTTCATTGGGCATGCCGTAATTTTTGAGGATGACTTTAATGCTTCTTGGGTCGGTGTTGGGATTGTTCGGGAAAAACTTCGCATCGGGTAATTTCCCTTGTTCCAATTCGAACATTTGAAGTGTTGTGCCGATTTGTTTTAAGTTGTTCATGCAACTGATTTCGTATGCTTTGTTTTTTACTCCGATGTATGCGGCCGGAGATACAGCTCCCAATATAGAAGTTACTAATAATAATTCGGTGAGAGTAAAACCTGTTTTGGATTTTAAAATTCTCTTTAACATTTTATTCCTTACTAAGCTTTTATAACACCTTTTTTATATTCTTCCTGTAAGAAGGATAAACTAATTTTTTCTCGGTTATTATGCAAGTAATCAAGGAATTCGGCACAACATCAAAAGCCGGATTATAAACTTTAACGCCTTCAGGGGCGGTTCTTTTGCCTGCAAAATTTTCTATTTCGCCTGCTTCTCTTTGTTCAATTGGTATGTCTTCTCCCTTTCTTATTTTGGGGTCAAAAGTCGATATAGGCGCAGCGACATAAAAGGGGATATTGTGAAAACTGGCTAAAACAGCGAGCGAATAAGTGCCTATTTTGTTGGCAACATCGCCGTTTAGAGCTATTCTGTCGGCTCCTACTATAACTTTCTTTATTTTTTCTTCTTTCATTACTTCACCTGCCATACTGTCGCATATAAGAGTAACATCGATTTTTTCTTGAAGAAGTTCCCAACAGGTGAGTCTTGCTCCTTGAAGCAAAGGTCTTGTTTCGCCAACATACACTTTTATTTTTTTGCCCTGTTCTTTGGCTTTAAATATTACTGCCAATGCTGTTCCGTAACCGGATGTGGCAAGTCCGCCGGCATTACAATGAGTAAGGATCGTATCGCCGTCTTTTATGAGATTGGCGCCTTTTTCTCCGATGAGCTGGCAGGTTTTATTGTCTTCCATTTGTATCTTAAGCGTTTCTTCTAAAAGAGCGCCTTTTATGCTGTTTATCGGATATTTTTTCAACTGGTCGACTTTATCTTTGAGTTTTTCAAGAGCCCAAAACAAATTGCGTGCGGTAGGGCGACAATTGCTTAAGTGTTTTATGACTTCGTTCAGTTTCTTTTCAAACCGTTTAAAACTTGTTGTTTTAAAATCTTTGATTCCCAAATACAGCCCAAAAGCCGCAGCTATGCCTAGAGCAGGCGCACCCCTTATTTTTAAGTTTTTTATCGCATCGAACATTTCTTCACAGGTTTCGATGTAGATGTAATTGAGCTTGTTGGGTAGTAGGCTCTGGTCGATTATTTTGACCTTATTATTTTTCCATTCTATTGGGGTAGAAGGCATTTTAGTTTCTCCAAGTTTCACATTTTATCATAAATTTACCCCGTTAGAAATTTGGGGATTTTCAATTCTTATTTGTACTATATTTTTCCATAAGCGATTTAATGTCATAGCTTTATTTCTAATGGGGCTTTGTCAAAGACAATTTCTGGATATATGATATATTGAGACAGAACAATAGATATGTTAGCATAATAATCGAACCCTATGAAAACCACTTCAATAAACAAAGCTGTTACTAAATCAGCAGGCATTATAAGTTTTGCGACTTTTATATCACGCATATTGGGTTTTATCCGCGATGTTATTATTGCTAAATTATTTGGCGTAGGCGTATACGCTCAAGCTTTCGTCATTGCTTTTAAAATCCCCAATTTGTTCAGAGATTTTGTCGGCGAGGGCGCTGCCAATGCCGCGATTGTCCCCGTATTCAGCGAATATACCGTAAAACATTCCAAAGAAGAATTCTGGCAATTGGCAAATGTTGTTTTAAATCTGCTTTTGGTAGCCCTGACTTTAATTACGTTTCTGGGGATAGTATTTTCTCCCGTTATCGTGCGGCTTATAGCGCCGGGTTTTACTGCCGACCCATATAAATTACAAACCACTATTACCTTAACCCGCATTATATTTCCGTATATTATTTTGGTTGGATTAGCGGCTTATGCTATGGCAGTTCTTAATTCTCTGAAACATTTTTCTATCCCTGCATTTGCGCCGTGTCTTTTGAATATTTCGATAATTATCTTTGCCCTTATTTTTGGAGAGAATATCAAAGGTTTGTCGCTGGGCGTTCTTGTCGGCGGCGCTTTACAACTTTTTTTCCAAATTCCTATTCTTTATAAAAAGGGCTTTCGTTTAAAATTTCCTCACAATTTCAATCACCCAGCGGCTAAAACTATCGGCAAACTGATGGTTCCACGGGTCTTAAGTTCGGGTGTTTATCAATTAAACAATTTCGTGGACACGATATTTGGTTCTTTGGCTATTGTAGGCGAAGGAGGAGTGGCGGGACTATATTTTGCGTATCGTTTGATTCTTTTCCCTTTGGGTATTTTTAGCACTGCGCTGTCGCAGGCGATACTGCCGACATTTTCTACGCAGGCTTTGGAAGATAATTATGATAAGTTGAAGCATACGCTTTCATTTGGACTACGCGCAACATTTTTTGTAATGCTTCCGGCATCGATTGGCTTTATGGTTTTAGCTCACCCGATTATTTCTACTATATTTAAAAGCGGCAAATTTGATGCCTATGCTACTAATATAACTGCGAGCGTTTTATTCTTTTACAGTATCGGTTTATTTGCCTACGGAGCTAAAAGAATATTACAGTCCTGTTTTTTCGCCTTAAAAGATACTGCAACTCCTGCAAAAATTGCTTTTGTTGCCTTAGTTATGAATATAGCTTTGAATGCCGTTCTTATTTTCCCCATGAAATTGGGGGGAATAGCTTTGGCTACATCTATTTCAGGAATAATTACCTTCTTCATGTTGTTTTTCATACTTAAGAAAAAGATTGAACCTTTTAATGCAAATGAGATAGTTTATTCTTTCTTGCGCATTCTTTTGGCAAGTGTCGGGATGGGAGTAGTATGTTATCTGTTTAAATCTTTCAATTTATTTCTTATAATTCTTATCGGGGGATTGTCTTATATTTCTTTTTGTTTTGTTTTCCAGGTAAAAGAAATGCAGCAACTGTGGGATTGGTTAAAAACAAGAAAAACTTAGTTAGCGGGTTAACGAGTAAACAAGTTAATAGTGAATTATTAAACTGATAAACTGACTAACTGGCAAACTGGCCAACCAAAACATGGAAATTAGAGAAAAGGTAAACGCACTTCCGACTTCTGCCGGCGTTTATATTTTCAAAGATAGAAACGGCAATTATCTCTATATAGGCAAAGCAGGGAATATAAGAAACAGAGTAAAGTCGCATTTTCAAAATCCCGATTTTTTCGGCAAGGACGCTGTCTTAACAAAAAAAACAGTATCAATAGATTAC
>Ga0180007_10002613_pt1 | contig 21165 bp, 17 predicted proteins | sample MM_PC_MetaG_FD_121122 | JGI IMG/M metagenome (GOLD analysis project Ga0180007, IMG submission 121122) | Groundwater microbial communities from the Aspo Hard Rock Laboratory (HRL) deep subsurface site, Sweden - MM_PC_MetaG | ecosystem: Environmental > Aquatic > Deep subsurface > Groundwater... | reverse complement strand
TTAACTCCCCAGTATGTTCTTACCAGAATAAAAAGTGTTAGAAATTGGGAGGAATTTAAGTTTAATTTAAGAGGAGTTAAAGCGGTTTTTGGGCATTTAAATGATTTTTGGAGGAAGAAGTAATGGGAGCTTATACAATTTCTGAGGAAGCAGATAAAAAAGTTCAAAAAGATACGGATATTATTATAAAAATAATTCTAAAACATTGGAAACCTCGGGCGGTTGTTATGTTTGGAGGTTTCGGGCATGGAGGAGGTAGTTTTAAGGTTACAGATAATGGCATCTTGCCGTTGAATGATTATGATATGTATTTAGTTAATGATAAACCGATTTCTGGAGAAATGTTGGAATCTGTTGGAGAAGAATGTTCGAAGGTTCTTGGGCGGGGCGGGGTGGAAATTGTTGAGAATTTTAATGAAGAATATGATGAAAATAAATTTTTTCATGTTGATCTTCATTCAGTGGTTTATAAAAATTTAAATAAATTAATGCCAACCCAAAGAACTTTTGATCTTAAGACTAGTTTGGTGGTTTATGGGGATAAGGATATTTTAAAAAAAATACCTTTTGTTAAAATTTCAAAATCTGATGCAATAAGAATTTTGTTTAATAAGTTAAATCACTTCCAAATTGCCGAAGGTAACTCTGATTCTATAAAAAGTATTTATGCGGTAAAAGGGTTTACAGATTCTGCAAGTGCATTGCTTATGTTTTATGATAAATATGTTTCTAGTTATCAAGATAAAACTTGTGAAATAAAAAAATTAGATGTTCCTGAAGAGTATAAAAAAATGGTTGAACTTGCAACAAAATACAAACTTGAAAATGGTTATGAGATCAGGGGGATTGGTGTTGATGAATTTTTTGAAAAATCAAAAAAATGGGTAGAGTGGGTTTTAAAAAAAATAATAAAGGAACATCTGGGTATTCGGTCTGATGATTGGAAGGAAATATGTAGGGTCATGTATAAAAAACTCCCGTATATTTATTTTAATGATTATTTAAAAAATAAGTATCTTTTTTCTGCGCAGTATTATCTAAATCTTAAGTATTTTTTAGAATCTCGTAGAAAAGATGAATTTTTGCCTAAAGTTCTTATGCAATGGAGGGATCCAGGGTTGACACTTGGCATTTCTATGATTTTATATTCTTTTGGGGAGGAAAAAGAAGCTGAAAAATACTTAAAAAAACTTACTTCAAAAACATATCAGATAAGGGAGAGATTAATGAAGCTTTATTCGATTTATTATCTTCAAAAATTACTTTAAGATGGAATATAACAATATTTTGGTTACCGGAGCAAGTGGTTTTATTGGCAGTCATTTAGTTGAAGAACTTGTTAAAGATGAAAAAAACGAAAAAATTAAGGTTCTTGTTAAGAATAAAAAAGAGTTAGGTTCAATAAATGAATTTTCAGAAGAAACCCTTAAGAAGATTAATATTGTTGAGGGAGATTTATTGGATAAGGGGGCTTTGATTCAGGCTTTGAAAGGAATTAAAAAAGTTTTTCATCTTGCAGCTATTGGAAGGCCTATGAATGTTCCTAAAGAAGCTTATTTTAGAGTTAATGTAGATGGAACAAGAAATTTGTTGGAGGCCTGTAAGAAAAATAATGTTAAGAGGATTATTCATGTGAGCTCTATGAGTGTATTTGGATATTCAAGAGATAGAACCCCTTTGAGCGAGGATTCTCCACAGCTTCCGGTAAGTGATTATGGGGAAAGTAAAAAACAACAAGAAAAATTAGTTTTAGATTTTTGTAAAAAAAATAAAATTGATTTAGTAGTTTTGCGTCCGCCGATGGTTCTCGGTCCGAGAGATTCACAAAATCTAAAATTATTTAGGTTGATTAATACAGGTTTCTTTCCTCTTTTAAGGAGTGGGCGTGCAAGATATGAAATAGTTTATGTAAAAAATTTTGTTCATGCACTTATTTTAGCAGATCTTTATGGAAAAAATTTAGGGTGTTATAATGTAAATGATGGTAGAAGTTATACAATAAAAGAGCTTTTTGAAACAATTGCAAATGTGGAGAGGAAAAAATTATTTCCGTTTGCTCCCCCTGTTTTTTTAGTTATATTTTTTGGAGGAATTATGGAAATTTTTTCTAAAATGATTAATATCCATCCTCCGTTTAATTCTGGAACGGCCCTATGGATGACTAATGACAATACAATGGATGTTAAAAAGGCGTTTAGGGAATTGGGCTACTCTCAAAAAATTGGATTGGAAGAAGGTGTAATTGAAACTGCGAATTATTATTATGGTCGGGGGCTTTTATAGATGGAAAAAACACTTATGCTTTTTATAGATGCTTTTAGTTTTTCGGATTTTAATAAGGAAAACACACCAAATTTGTGGAAGCTTGTAAAAGATAATGTCTATGGAAGGTTAAAAACAGTTCCTGCAGGCTATCATATTGAGTATAGTATGCTTTCTGGATGTCTTCCTTTAAAACATAATGTTTGGGCGTGGTATTATATGAATCCTAAGGGAAGTTTTTCAAAAATTAAATATGTTAGGGCATTGATTAAAGTTCTTGAAAAATTTAATAAGGAGAGGTTTTTTATTGATATTTATATTAATTTAATTCGTTTATTTAGTGGAAAGACAAGATTCTTAAAATCAAATAAGATCCCAATTGATACTTTAGAAAAATTTGATGTTAGTGTTGATAAAATGCATTTTGAGCATAATCCTTTACCGGTTCCAACATTATTTGATGTTTTAAGAAAAAATAATATAAAATATGTTGGAATGGAATTTCCGGTTATTTCAGATCATAAAAAAACAGGATTTTATTTTAAAAAAGGAGATTTTGATCAGATAGATAAGGCAGAAAAGCTGTTGGGAAAATATGATATTGTTTATTTGCATGTTTGGAAGTTGGATGCATTAGAACATAAATATGGATTGCATAGCAAAGATGCTTTAATGTATTTAAAAGAAATTGATAAAAAGATTGGTAACATAATTAAAAAAAATCCGGGTTTAAGATTAATTGTTTTTTCAGACCATGGGGGGGTGAATGTTAAAAAAACGATTAATGTTATGCCAATACTAGATGATTTTGAATGTGATTATTTTATTGGATCTACTACCGTTCAGGTTTGGCTTAAAAATCCTAGTGATATTAAGAAAAAAGAATTAAAAGATCGATTCGAGAAAAAAGGGCTATTGGTTTATGATGAAAATAATATTGAAAAAGAACTATTTATTCCTTATCGTAGGAATTATGTTGGAGATATGATTGTATGGGTTAAACCTGGTGAACAATTTTTTCCGGATTTTTTTAGAAAAAATGCAAGGGTAAAATCAATGCATGGTTATAGTGTTAAGGTTCCAGAATTAGATGGAATTTTTATTATGGGTGGATTTGGAACAAAGAAAAAAATTGAGGGGATGAATTTGTATGATATTGCTCCTACGGTTTTAAAAGGATTGGGCATTAAGCCCCCTAGTATCTGGGATGGAAAGTCGGGAATTTGAAGGTTTATTGTAATTCATTAATTGTTGGAGGTTCCTCTAAAATTATTTCTTCTAATGGTTCTGAGTTATTTGCTGGGGGGTTGATTAGGGCTTGTGAATTTACTGCGTAAACTATTAGGATTGGTTGGTCTTGGGGCCCGTAAACTTTAATTGGAGCTAGGATATTTGGATGTTCTTGAGGATAACTATAAGCCCAAGGGTGATGGAATTCAAAGGCAGAAAGTATTACAAATCGAATATCCATTTCCCTTAGTTTATTTTCAAATTCTTCTTTGGTTTCTCCAAAGCCAAATGTGGATCTTTCAGAATAATAGGTTATTTGTGGTTCTGAAGAAGTTATTATTTTGTCATTTGGATCTGAATTTTGTTTAATCCATATCCCTGCATCCCGAACTTCAGCGTATGAATTTTTTTTAGACTCTATCATGTTTTTTCCAAAATTATAATTTGGAATTAAGAGAAATAACAAAAGAATGAAAATTATGATAAAATATTTTTCCTTGGAAATTTTTAAGTTCAATAGTGCCCTTACCTTTAACAATCCGAAAGAGATTATTGCAAAAAGGAAGGGTATTACAGACATTGTATACCTTTGTTCCACTACTGCAGTTATCCACCCTAGAATAATAAATGGAATCACCCACCAAGAAAGTACAAATAAGCGATTTCTTAATTTAGGATTTTTAAATATTTTATCAAATCCTAAGATTAAATCTGAGAAATATAGGAGCATCCCGAATATAAACATTATAACTAAAGGGGTTAAGAGTTGATATTTTCCGGTTAGAATGTAAGGCATGTCTTTAAAATAATATAAAAAAGTGTCGGATTTTTCTCCAGAGGGTTTAACTTCTCCTTCTCCTACCCCGAAATAATGGCCCATGATGTCTGTTACGGGATTTCCATAGTTCTGGTAATACAGATAAAAATAGGGTATTAAAAGTACTAAGAAGATTAATACCAAGATCCAAAGATTTTTGTTTTTAAGAGCTTTAAATTTTTCTTTTGTAAAAACTAATATTAAAATTGGAAATGCAAACATCATCATCTGAAATCTTGTCATTACTGCTAAGAAAAAGAAGACTATGAAAAGGACCATTTTTTTCATGTTGTGTTTTTGTACATATCCTTCCCAAAAAAACAGTAATGCCGTTAGCATGAAAAAAGTTGAAGGTATGGAGGTAAGGGGCCTACCTGTAAAAAATAAATAAACCCAGGACATAGAAACTCCTAGGGAGGTTAAAAGTGCTATCTTTTTATTAAATGTTCTTTTAATTAAAAAATAAGATACAAAAACTATTCCTGTTGAAAAAAGAACTTCAGAAAATCTTATTCCTACCTCTCCTATGCCTGTCGCATAAAAGAAAGCTGAAAATAATGGCCATAAAAATCCTCTTCTATAATACCAGATGTCCTCAATATTTAATCCTAATCCCCATTTTTTTGCAGCTGAAAGATAATCTCCGGCATCCCACCAGATTGGTTGATTTAAGGTTTGGGTAAATATCCAAAAACGTATTGCAAATGCAGCTATTAGAATTACAAGGAAGGCTTTATCGTAATTGTCTTTTATCCACCTAGTTAGAAAAAATTTTTTGGGTTCTTGGGAGAAGTTTTCTTGAGATTTATTGCTGACTAATTCTTCTGCAGTTGGAGGATTTGCCTCATTTTCCATGTTTAGGCTTAGAAATCAGTGTTTTTATATATTTTGATTGTGTAAACTTATTTTGTGCTTTCTATTCGTTCCCATCCGTCAGAATACTGCCGATCTAGAAATAATGTATCTAAATAATATTTTATCCAGGTATAAAAACGGGATAGTGCTAGTTCTTGGGTCCAGATTGCTTCTTTTATGTCCTGAGGATATTGTAAAAGCCAGGAGATTCCTTTGGCTTCGTTTTTGAAAGTTTTAACTTTTGGATTAGTGTCTGTATCTACATACAGCCCTAGTTTTGAATGAGATTTGTGAGTCCTTATTTTTTGTTTCACCCAATCATTCCAATTATTAGCGTTTTTTACATAAACTTTAGCATTTTCTGCGTAGCCAATTTTATACCCTTTTTGCCAGAAAATATAGGGTATAACTGTATCTTCTGCAACATCTAAAGGAATTTTTTTTATTCTTTTTTTTCTAAATGCAAATAAATATCCTGAACACTCTATAAAAGAGTTTGTTGCAAAAGATTTTTTTCTTATTTTATGGGCTGAATCAAATAGGAAATTTGCCCAGTAGCCGAATTTTGTTTTTTTAGATTCTTGGGGGATTGGTCTTCCAGATACGCAACCTATTTCTGGATTTAAAAAAAGGTTGGTTATCTCTTCAACTACATCTTCTCCTAGATATGTGTCTCCATCAGTTAGAATTAAAATATCTGTGTCTAATTTTTTAAATGCTAAATTCAATGCATAGCTTTTTCCTTTTCCTGGATCAACTGTTGTTTTAAAGTTTTTATATTTTGTATATTCTTTTGCTATTTCTAGAGTTTCTTTGTCCGGGGCAGATAAAATAACTTCATAATCATAATTTGTTTTTTGATTTAAGGCAGATTCTATTGCTTTACTTATTAAAGGTTCTTTATATGCAGTTATTAAAACAATTATTTTTTTAGACATTAATTTTTCTGCTTTATTTATTATTTCGTCTATTGTTATAGATTCTATTCCTTTACAATACTTTTTGCAAGTTTTTTTATAATTTCTGTAACAGGCAACACAGTCTCGGTTTATGACTACTTTTTCTCCAAACCCGTACATATCAATTTCTGTTGGAGATGTTGGGCCGATAAAAACAATGGTATTTCTTTTTAGTGCTAGTGAAACATGTAAACCCAATGAGTCTGAAGTTATGAGCAAGTTACATACGCTGATTAGTGCTGGAAATTCTAAAAGGTCGTTTCCGGTTCCGGTGTCAATTATTGGAGATTTGGAGATTTTTTGGATTTCTTGATTTCTTTGAAATTCGCTGGGTCCACCAAATAAAATAATTTTTGCTTTAAATTTTTTGTGAAGTTTATCGATTAACTGCGCGGTTTTTTTTGTTGACAGTTGTTTTGGCCATCTATCTGCTGAACCTGTGTTTATTCCGATTATTTGATCTGTTTGTTTTAGATTGTATCTTCTTAAAAAATCGTTTGCAAAATTTCTTTGTTTTTGAGTTAATCTTAAGAAGGGCTCGTATTTTTTGTATTCTTTAACTTCAACTATTTCAGAAATTAGCTGCCTATGTGTTTTTTTATTGTTTTTTTTAAGAATATCATTTTGAGGTTTTGGACCAACCATTGACATGTTAAACCATTCTTTTGTTGTTGGCGTGTGATGGGATTTATTGTTTTTATAGACAAATCCTTTTATTTCTTTTGGGTTAAGGGCTTTTACAAAATTACAGTTTTCTTCATCTTCTTCTAGATTGATAATTAAATCCCATTTAACACTTTTTAAAGTATGTTTTTTTTCTAGAGTAACTACTTTATTGACATAATCATTATTAATAAAGAAAGGTGCTGCGTTTTTATCTGTTAACCAGAATATTTTAGGGTAAGTGTGTTTGAGTATATTTGCGTATTTATCTTTTAAAGCCTGAGCTATAAAGCTTGTTCTTACTACGTCACCTAAGGCACCGGTTTTTATAACAAGTATATTCATAGGAAATAAGATAATTTGGGATTTAAAAGTATTTTTGGGGAGGAATGGTATTGTTATACCCTATACCTAACCTTATCATACCAAACCTTAAATGAAAGGGGCATTGATCTAAAAGTGGGTTTGAGAATTTTTTCTCTAATTGTGTCTGATATTGATATTGCAAATAGGGCAATTCTTGTTGGAAATGTGTTTTTGATATGACGTTTTATTCGGGGTGGTTTTAGAAGATAATTAATGTAGGTGTTGGGAATGGGGCCGAATCTTGATTTTGTTACTGATCCGCGCATCATGTTGAGGATGAGGTTTAGGTACATGTTTTTCTTTTTTAATCTTATGTGAGCAGATCTATCCCAGTAGTTTAAGTTTGCTGCACTGTCTTCTTCTTTTTTTATTATTCCTTCTTCTTTTGCTTTGCAGTATAATGGTGTTGATGTGAAAAAAACTAGATTGTTTACAGATAGAAAATAGGGTTTTGGTATTTTTTGAAGGAGGCGTATCATTCCTATTATGTCTTCTGATTTTTCATAGGGATTGCTTGTGATAACGTCATACATTACTGCGAGTTTATCTCTGTATTTATTAAGAATTCTTCCGGCATTTAAAACTTGTTTATCTGTTTGATTACGATGATATATTTCTCTGTTAACTCTTTCTACTCCTTGAATTCCAATTATAATATCTGTGCATCCTGCGTCAACTAATAGTTTTATCTTTTCTTCAGATATTGTTTTTGGATCTCCAAGGCATTTAAATCTCATGTTAACTTTTTGTTTGTATAAGTCGCAGAATTTTTTTATGTCGTCTAATGGCCTTAATGAAAAGGTGTCATCTCGGATGTCAAAGTAAGTTAATGTTTTAAACCGGGATTTTAGGTCTAGAACAATCTTGATTATATATTCTGGTGAATGATATCTCACTATTTTTTTTCTTTTTCCTTCGTAAAGTTTGTTGAGGAAGTCGTTGGAACAGTAGTCGCATCCGTAGGGGCATCCTCTTCCAGTTAGGAAAAAAATTTCTCCATTTAAATCTGATTCTCTGAATTTTATTATTTTTTTTCTATCTAAAATATAATGGTCTTGGATATCATAGTCTACCTGAGGAAGAGTATCTAGGTTGTCTATGAGCGGGCGTACGGGGTTTTTTGTTATTTTGTTGGCCTGTTTGTCTCTAACCCATAAGTTGGGGATTTTGTTTATTGGGTTGTTGTTTTCTATTGCTTTTGTTAGGTCTAGAATTGCTCCTTCTGCTTCTCCTACTGCTACAATGTCGCAATGTTCAATACATTTTTCAGGAGAAATTGTTGCGTGGATTCCCCCCCAGACAATTGGTTTAGAAGGTAAATGTTTTTTTAGGTGTCTTATTATCTGAATTGCTCGTGGTGCTGTTGATGCAAAGGAATTTATACCGATAAGATCTGAGTCCTTGGAAAGATTTATAACTTGCTGGAGAACTTTTTTGGGATAGAATTTAGTGTAATCTTCAGAAAAAGCTAAAAAAATTATTTTTACCTGGTGTCCTTGTTTTTTTAGGACGGCGGATATTGTTCTTATTCCTTGGTCTGATGGGAAGGTTGCAGTTGAGATTAGAGTTATTTTCATTTTTTCTTAAGTAATTTTTTATATTCTTCCATATATCTCTTATTAATATTATCCCAACTAAAATCTAGGGATTTTTTGAAATTATTTTCAGATATTTGTTTTCTTAGTTTGGGATCATCAATTAGTTTTAGGATATTTTGTTCTAATTTTTTTAGGTCCCCATAATTTGAGAAAAATCCGTTTTCAGGTTCTTTCATTTCGTAGGGAATTCCATTTACTGGAGAAGCTGCGATAGGTAGTCCTGAGGCCATTGCTTCAAAAAGAGTTAGAGGTAGTCCCTCCCTATAGCTTGGAAGAGCGTAAACATCTGCTGCCTGATACATTTCTGCTATGTTTTCTTTACCCCTAATTGGGCCCAAATACTGCATGTTTTTATGGGGCTTAATTAATTTTTGAACTTCTTTTGCTTTTCCTTCATCAGGACCCACCCAAACAAAAGCTATATCGTTTCTTTTTTTTGTAATAGATATTGCTGCTTTTGCAAGCATTTCAGGACCTTTTGTGGGATTTAATCTTCCAAAAAATAAAACTAAGAACTTTTCTTTAATGTTATTCTTTTTTTTGAATCTATTGTTTTTAATTTTCTTAAATAATATCTTATCTGTTCCGTTAGGAATTACTGTTATTTTATCCTTGTTTTTTATAAATTTGTGTAAGGTTTTTAGTTCCCAAGGGGTTATTGATATAACCTTATCTACATATTTAAAGGATATCTTATTTGCAAATAGGTCGTTTAGGATTAGAAAGGGTCTTAGTAATGGGGGCCTGAATGAAGAATCTGTCCAGGGGCAGTGAGTGGTGTGTACGTGTTTGAATCCTTTTATTTTTGATAGTAATCCTGTAAAGAGTATGTAGTCATGTCCTGAAACATGAGTGTGTACAATATCAAATTTTCCCTTAAATCTCCAAAGTAAGGATGGCCAGATGAACGTGTTTAAGGATAACCGAAACCAGTAAGGTAGTCTGTGTATGTGAACACCCTCAATTATTTCATGTTTTTTTCTTAGTCTTTTATTTTTATCAGAATCACAGCAAAAAACATGAACCTCGTGACCTTCATTTATTTGTCTTTGGGCGAGTTCATACATTACTTGTTCAACCCCTCCAAAAGTCGGAACATAAAACATGTTTACGTGGGCTATTTTCATAGAACACAGTCTGTAAGTAAACTTATAAATATGATTATGGTAAAATAATATTATCAAATCATTACAAAAATGTTTAAAAATAGGGATTTAGATTAATAACTATGAAAGTCCTTTTATTAGTTCCAAAATATACCTATAATAATAAGTCTCCAAAAAAGAATTATCATTATTTTTTTCCGATGGGTTTGGCTTATATTTCTGCTGTACTTAAGGATACTACTCATGAAATTGACATAGTTAATCTTAATCACAAAGATGGAACTATTGAAGAATTGATAAACTTTAATCTTAATCGTAAAGAGTATGATGTTGTTTTATCTGGTGAGATGGCTTTGGGTTATAATGTTATTGAAAAAATGGTTATGGCGATTAGAAAACACCGCTCGAATCCAAAAATAATTATTGGAGGAGCAATAATTACTAGTGAGCCTCATTTGATGATAAAAAACCTTGATTTTGATTATGGAATTGTTGGTGAAGGTGAAAATACAATTGTTGAACTTTTAGAATGTTTAGAAAATAAAGGAGATGCGAAAAATGTCGATGGTTTGTGTTGGAAAGGGGATAATGGGGTAGCAATTTTTACAAATCAACGAGTGGTAATAAATGATCTTGATTCACTTCCATTTCCAGACTATGAAGGATTTGAATTTGGAGAATATCTAGATAATATGTCTGCAACAGATGCATTGTTTACGGTTTTTGATTATCCTCGAATGTATCCTTTATTAGCAAGCAGAGGATGTCCTTACCAATGTACTTTTTGCTATCATTCCCTAGGTCCTAAATATCGGGATAGATCTATGGATAACATCATGGAGGAAATTGAATATGCTATTAAAAAATTTAGGATTAATTCTATTAATGTTACTGATGATTTATTTTCGATTAATAAAGACCGAGTTTATGAGTTTTGCAAAAGAATAAAAGAGATAATAGATTCATTAGACTATGATTTTAAGTGGGCTTGTCAGTTGACAGTAAGTTCGGTTGATAAAGACTTATTAAAGACAATGAAAGATGCAGGGTGTTTTTGGGTGAGTTTTGGATTTGAAAGTTATAGCCCTGTGGTTCTTAAAAGCATGAAAAAGCCAATAACTCCGGAACATATAAGAAATAGTATAAAGTGGTGCCTTGAATTGGAAGTGGGGTTTGAGGGTGCTTTTATTTTTGGAGATTCTGCTGAAACTAATGAAACTGCGAAGGAAACATTAGATTTTTGGGTAAACGAATGTCAGGGCCAAATTGGAATCTTTTTTATTCAACCTTATCCTGGAAGTGAGATGTATAATCGTGCGATTAAAAAAGGAGTTATAAAAGACAAGATGGATTTTATAAGAAATAAAATTTGTAAGACAAATTTTATTAATATGACTGATTCTATGAGTGATAAAGATTTTAAAAATCTTGTAAGAACAATTGCAAAATTAAGGGCAAAACATTGTAAGTATCAGATTCATGATAAAATTATAAAAGAGGGAAAGGATAAATATGAAGTTCAGGTAAAATGTCCTTTTTGTAAAGTTATTAATAAATATAAAAATTGTTATCTCCCAAATCCCCATTATTATACAATATATAATGTATGCCGGCATTGTGCTAAAAGGTATTATGCAGTAAGTAGACTATATAAATTTACTATAAATTATTATACTGAACTTGATTTACTTAGGAGATCTTATTTATATGTGCAAAATGTATTGAAGGCAAAAAGAATATAGTTTAGTTTGTTACTGAACTTCTAAAGGTCTGGATTTAATGAATCCTAGGCCCGGAATTCTTATCATCCCTCCTCTAATTTCATAAGCTTTTTTTAGATTCTTTAATATGTACTTAAATTCTCTTTTTTTTAGCCAGTACAAAAGTCTTTTTATTTTATTGGAATAATACCCCACCATCCATAACTCTTGAACGGTCTTTATTAGTTTGTCACTAGAAATTCCGCTTGTATTATGGCTTAACTCTGTCATATTGCTTGTCCAAGCAGCCCATTCCTTTAGATTCTTTGGTTTTTCAAAAAGTCCTTTTTCAATGCAATAGTCAAAAGTACGAGTTCCGGGCATTGGATTAAATATTTTAACATTAACCAGGTCTGGACGGTATTTTTTTATAAAATTTACGGTATCATTTAACTCATCTTCTGTTTCAGTTGTAATTCCAATCATCATGCTTCCGTCACAAATTACTTTATTTCTTTTACAACATTGAACTGATCTAATATTGTCTTCTACTTTCAGCCTTTTATTTAAAAAATCTAAAACTCTTTGGTTTCCGGATTCTAAACCTATCTGAATTGTATGGCACCCTGCTTTTCGTAGTGCTTGTAAAATCTCGTCATTGATATAATCTGCTCTTCCAAAACAGAAAAAGTTCACATCATATTTTTCTAAAAACTTGCATATTTCAATGGCTCTTGATTTAAACGGAATAAAATTATCATCAACAAAAGAAAAATTTCTTACCTTATATTTGTCCATTAGTTCTTTGAAGAATTCAATTGCTTTTTTGGTACTGTAAGCCCTTATATGGGGTTTGTTGTTTATCCCCCACATTCTTGGACTGTAACAAAAAGAACAATCTCCGGGGCAACCCCTACTTAAGTTTACATAAACAGTTCCATACTTCTTAAGATCAACTAGTCCATAATTTGGAAGTTTTAAATCATCCATTTTTACAAAGGGCCTTAGGGGATTATGGTTAACACTTCTTAACTCCCTTAGTTTTTTAGGATCTTTATCAAAAGTATTACAAAACTCCATGAAAGCCTCTTCTCCTTCCCCACGAATAATATAGTCTACATAATCTTCTTCCAAAACTGAATCTGGTTCTATTGTTGCATGAACTCCACCTATAACAATTATTTTTTCTGGCATTTCTTTTTTTATTAGCTTTCCTAGATGCATTAAATCATATAACATTCCAGAGGTTATGCTGTTCATTCCGACAATATCTGGGTTGAATTCCCTGATGAATTTTAAAAAATATTCATCATTAATATTGATATTTCTGTCAAATATTTTCACGGGGTGTTTGTCTTCTATTGCTGTTCCAACATGGATTAAATTTAGGGGAGTTGGAATGTTATCATCTTTTTCTAGCAACATCCTATTCACATGTGGTTGAATTAAGAGAACTTTTGCCATTTATCATTCATGATTATTATGTTTTTAAATATTGTGAATCTCTATTATATAGTCAAAACTTTTTTTTCTTGCAGATTGCAATATAATTTATTGTTCCGTAAAGGCCAAAAATAGCTGGAAATTTAACTGTAAAACTAGGGTCATTAAGTTTAATTTTTTTTAGTTCTTCCATATTTTCATAATATGCAATTTCCCTTCCCACAGTTTCTTCAAGGGGCCTGTATTGTGAATGTATGATATTTTTTAAATCAGGTAATGTAAACATAAACGGGTGGTGGATGTTAAAAATTTCTTTTTTTAAGGATTCTTTTAGTTTTCCGTATATTTTTGCTAGTCTTAGGAAATTTTTTTGATAAAATAGGTTTTCAAAATGAAAAATTCCACCGTATTTTAAGACCCTGTTAATTTCAGACATGACTTTTTCAGGCATTTCTGCATGATCTAAAACATTTGCAAGGATTACAATATCAAAGAACTCATCTGGGTAGGGTATTTCTTCGCCCCTTGCCTGAATAAATTCAATATCATAATTAATCTTAAACTTTTTTTTGTAAAAATCCGCTAGAGGGTCTATTGCAAATTTCTTTCCTTTAGAAAAATAGTTAATTACATCTTCAGGACCACAACCAATTTGAATAATTTTGGTATTTTCCCCTATTTTAATAAATTTTTCCCATTCTTTTTCTAAGGTCTTTGCTTTACTTTTATGCCTATCTGCTTCCTCTTTTAAAAGTGATTCTTTTGTATATGTGTCCCAGTATTCTTTTTCAGAACCTTGTGCAATCTTCCATCTGTTAGAAGATACTGATTTTTTGGATATAGATTTTAATTCCATTTTTATTTAATAGCAATTGCCCGAAGACCCTCATCGCCCCAATGAAATGGCAATAAACTAAGCAAGATATTTTTCCAGAGTTTTCTTTCTAGTTTAGGATAAGATATTTTAACTTTAGAAAAATCTTTTAGGAGATATTTAAGGTGGCTTGGAACAAAAAGATGATAGTGATGATCGTCAGGATGTTTGATATATTCTTTTCTTTCCATCATACGATTGTGTTCTGTTTTTATATGGAAAATAATATATCCTGCATTATCGGTTTGTAAGTCTAAAATTCCTCCGTATTTTAAAACCCTATGACACTCGTTAATAAAAAAACCAATATTTTTTAAATGCTCTAAGACATAATCTGCTTTTAGTTTATCAAAAGTATTATCTTCAAAAGGTAATCCTTCTTCTACGTTGCATATCTTTGTTGTTGCTTTAGTTTTATAGAAATCAATTCTATCTGTTCCGTACATATCATCTCCGCAACCGATATTCAGAATTCTCTTCTCTTTTTCATTATTGATGTCTGTTCTTTTGTTCTCTTCAATCTCTTTAGTTCTCATTTAATTTAGAATAGAATTTTATCCATATATAAAGATTTACATACTTTTTCTGAACATTCATTTAAAATAAATTCTCTTGAATATTTTGATATTTCATCTTTTTGTTTTTTTGGTAAATTAAAGAACTGTTTTATTTTTTTGTTTACCTCGAGAGGATTTAAGTTTGTTTTAATTGCTGGTTTTAACATTTTTAGTCCCGTTATATTATTGGCAATTACAGGAGTTCCACAAGATAGGGCTTCTCTTGGAACTACTGGAAAACCTTCGGTTCTACTTGGAAATAATAAAAGATCTGCTGAGTTATAATAATCAGATAAGGTTTTTCTATTTTTTTGAGGGGGGAGTATTTTAATATTCTTTAGAGCCCTTATTTTTTTATCAAATAGCTGTCCGATTAAGATAAATAAAATATCTGGATTCATTTTTGCAGCGTTTAAAATCATGTCTGACCCTTTAGCGTATTCTATTCTTCCAACAAAAAGGATTATTTTTTTGTTTAAAGATAAGTTGAGATTTTTTCTTGCTTTTGTTTTTTCTATTGGTTTAAATGTTTCTGTGTCAACAATATATCTTAAAAATTTTATTTTTTTGGAGGAGTAAGGGAAATGCTTCTTTGTTATTTTTGTTAAATCTTTTGAAACTACATAAAACTTTCTTGAGAAGGGGGGTAAGGGAAATAATAAAAAATATTCTATAAAAGATTTTAAGGTTGATTTTTTAAATCCCATTTTAAATGGATTAAATGCGTTAAAAGGGTTTACAACTAGGTGAGGTATAAAATCTGTTTGGGTATTTAATGTTGCTAGGGCCATTAGATATCCTTCTTGGGGCAATGCACCCATGCTAAAAATTCTTTGAATTTTGTTTTTCTTGCAAAACTTTCTTAAATCTAAAAAACATTGAAATTTATTCTGTTTTGACTCGTGAATTTTAATTCTTTTTGAGTAAAATTTTCCTTTACATTCTTTTGGTACAAACAAATAAAGTTCGATTTCCTTGGGCATTATTTTTTCTATAAAATTTAATAAGACTTGGCGATTGTAAGCAAAACTTATAGTAAAAATACATAGTTTTTTAATCATTCAATTTACTGAATATAAAAGTATTTAAAGTTTATTTAGAAACTTTATATACAATGAAATATCGTCTAATGCGGCTTAGAAAGTACTATGATTCTTGGAGGACAAATAATGCTTTTAGGGGTGCTTCTTTTGGTCAAAAAAATAGGATTCTCTCGAATGTTTTAAAATATTTTCGATCCAACAAAGCCCTTGTTATTAGAAATAAACCAGTTACTGCTCAAATTGAGCCAACCTCTGAGTGTAATTTAGATTGTGAGATGTGCATTAGAAAAGAAGTTGGTGTTCCCATTGGAACAATGTCTTTAAATGATTTTAAAATTGTTTTAGATAAATTAGATGGATTGTATAAGATACATTTATCTGGACAGGGAGAGCCTTTTTTGAATAAGGAAATATTTGATATTATTAAATATGCAAATAAAAAAGGAATTTTGGTTAATTTGAATACCAATGGTATTTTAATGACGAAGTCGGTTGTTAAGAAGATTTTAGAGGTTGATGTTGGAGAGATTGCTGTTTCTCTTGAATCTGCTAATTCTCGCGAATATGAGAAAATTAGAAGGGGTGGTAAGTTTGAAGTTTTAATTAATAATGTTAAAAATTTAAGTGGGGAATTAAAAAGTAGGGGGAAGAATACCATTGTTAGTTTTGCCGTTACAATTTTTAAAGAGAACATTGAAGAGATGAAAGATTTTGTTAAATTGGCTTCTGATATTGGAGTGAGTAAAATAATTGCTCAGACAATTCAGGAAAAAGAGGATTATGTTTCTAAATACAGCTCTGATGCTGATGCTCAGAGAGTTCGTGGTTTGAAAGATAAGATTAATCATGAGGTTGGAAGGGCGCGGGAACTTGCTAAGGAGAAAGGTATTAGTCTTATATTTGATGAAGAGAAAAGTGATGGTTGTTTGTGGCCTTGGCGAGGAATTTATGTTACTTGGAATGGTTATGTTACGCCGTGTTGTAAGATTTTGGATTATAGGGCTCCTTGTTTTGGAAATCTTCTTCAGGAAGATTTTTGGGATATTTGGAATGGCGCTTTATATCAGAATTATCGTAGGTTGCTTCGTGTGCGAAAGGTTCCGCCGAAGTGTAGGGGTTGTGCGGTGGTTTAAGGAGGTTGTGTTATGTTATAGGAGAAGATTAGGGGGAGTTATATAGAGAGTTTAGGGGCCGGAGAAGATAGGATAATCTCGTAGAATCAAAAGTTTATTAAGATATTTTTATTAATCTTTAATAACTTGAAGTTTAACATAAACATGCATTATTATTCCAGAGATAATGGTTGAAAGTTTATTTCTAAACCATTTTGGATATATCCATTTTCCAATCTCGTTTGTTGGAATTAGATCAATCACAATAATTTTAAAGTGAGGATCGTAGTCAATAAAATATTTTCTTGGTCTTTCGGCTATAATCTTAAAGAAGGATTCGTTAAACCCCCTTTTAGAAAACGGATCATTCCAAACTCCCTTATTGTTCCAATAAGGTGTTATGATCTCTATTACTGCTCCCTTCTTGCATTTTTTTCTTAATTCCTCTAAACAATAATAAGGCTCATTAAGGTTTTCTAAAACAGTTTTAATAAGGACATAATCATAAAAGTTTTCCTTCAATTTGTTGTAAGGATATTTATTAAAATCAAAACTTATTGGTGCGTCCGGTTGAAGATCACAATTATCCCACCCCTCTTTTATTTCGCTTCAACATCCAAAATTTAATTTATTTAATTGTTTTTTTTTCATCATCTTATAAAACTATTTTTATTTGATTAAATATTTTCTGACTATATTATTTTTTTATTCAATTAATATCCTTTGTTTATTTAAATATCTTTCTCATAAATCTGGATTGGGAACCTTAAGGCCTATCCATAAATATTAATTTTCAACAAATACAAAACATCTCTGGCAAAAGATTGTGGTGCTAATGTTGTTAGGAGGTTTTTTATTGATTGTGGGAGGATTTTGGGTTTAACTGGAGGGATGTTGATCTTTTTTATTATTTTTAGGTTGCTTTGCTTTAGAAAAGCTTCTCCAGATTTTATTGGAAAGTAGTGGAGGTGGCCGTAAGGTGCAAAGGGGTCTTCGGTTAGGTGTTTGTTTGTGATGAAACGTAGTTTATTCAGGAGGTGGTAATCATTTGGTAAGGTTGTTATTATTTTTCCTCTGGGTTTTAGTAGTTCTTTAGTGTCTTTTAGGAGTTGTTTGGGATTTATTACATGTTCGAGAACGTCAAGCAAGAGGATGTAGTCAAATCTTTCTTTTTGAAATGGAAGTGGATCTTTATTTAGATCTGCAATCTCTGCATTTACTCCTTGTTTTTTAAGTTTAGATATTTCTTTAGGATCTATATCTATTCCGTAATACTCGCATTTTGGGAGGAACTTTATTATGGCTGCGTCATGGCATCCAATATCTAGTATTTTTAGATTCAGGCGAGGTTGTATTAATTTTTTTACTTCGCTGAATTTTTTTTCTACAAATAGCTCGTGTGTATTCATCTTTTTACAGTATAGAAAAGAATTTAAAAACATATTGAGAGTGGAATATAACCTTTATTGTTAAAATGGTAGTTAAAACAAAGAATTTAATTGTTGTTGGAGCTGGTGAAGCCGGGGTTCTTCTTTTAAATGAGATTAAGAAAAATCCACTTGTTCAATACAAAATTAAAGGGTTTGTTGATGATTTAAAAAAGAAAGGTGAAAAAATTGGGGGCTATAAAGTTATTGGTCAGATTAAGGATGTTCCCAGACTGGTGCATGATGAGAAAGTTGATGAGATTATTGTTGCTATTCCTTCTATTAAAAGTGAGAACCTCCATAAAATAACTGCTATATGTGAAAAAACAGGGGTTGAAACTAAAATTTTGCCAAGTACTTATGAAGCTTTGTATAGTTTAAAGACCGGAAAACCATGGTATGGTTCGGTAAGAGAAATTCGGATGGAGGATTTAATAAAAAGAAAACCGGTTTTAATTGATTTTAATGAAATTAAGGAGTTTATTACAGATAGAACTATTTTGATTACGGGGGCTGGAGGATCTATTGGGAGCGAATTATGTAAACAGATATGTGAACTAAATCCAAAAAAACTAATTGCATTAGATAATTGCGAATATAATCTTTATTCGCTTGAGCAAGAACTTTTAAAAAAATATCAAAATATTGAGGTTACTTATTTATTATTAGATATTAAGGATGGTCCTGCTATAAGGAATATTTTTCAGGATAATGTTGTAGACATTGTTTTTCACTCTGCAGCATATAAACATGTTCCGCTATTAGAAGTAAATAAAAGTGCAGCTATTAAAAATAATGTTTTTGGAACTTATAATGTTGCAAAAGCTGCTAGTGATAACAAGGTTAAGAGTTTTGTTCTTATTTCCACAGATAAGGCTGTAAATCCTTCAAGTTTTATGGGAGCCACAAAAAGAATATGTGAAAATGTGGTTAAATTGGTTGAAGGCAAAACTGCATTTACAACTGTTAGATTTGGCAATGTTTTGGGAAGTACGGGAAGTGTTATTCCTTTATTTGAAAAGCAGATTGAAAATGGAGGTCCAGTTACAATTACTCATCCAAAAATGACTCGTTTTTTTATGACCATTTCTGAAGCAGTTCAGTTGGTTATTCAATCTGGAGCCTTAGGAAAAAAAGGGGATCTTTTTGTTTTAGATATGGGTCAACCCCATAAAATTGTAGATGTTGCAAAGCGGCTTATTCGATTGAGAGGATATAATCCTGGAAAAGATATCAAAATAAAATACATCGGGGTTCGTCCGGGAGAAAAGATTCATGAAAAACTTTTTACTGAAAAAGAGCGGCTTAATAAGACTAAAAACCAGAGAATTTTTTTAACAAAACCTGAGGAGATTAATAAGAAAGAGGTTCAAATAAAACTGGATAGTTTGAGAACGGTTTTATTGGGCGGGGGAGATGAAGAATTGATAAATATAATAAAAGATCTTGTTCCATCTTATAAATCTCCTATTTCTGAGAATCTTAATCCGGTAAAAAAACCGAGGGTTCTGGTTACAGGTGCAACTGGGTATTTGGGCAGTAATCTTTGTGAAGGGCTGAAAAGGCAGGGAATAGAAGTTATAGAAGCATCATTGTCAAAAGGTTGTGATTTACTTAAAAAAGAAGATCTTGAAAAAATACTTCAGGTAGATATTGTATTTCATCTTGCTTCTTTATTTCCAAAAAACAAAGAAGATGTTTTAGATGAGATTAGAATTATGCGGAATGTTCTTGAATTTTGTGAGAAACATAAGAGTATGTTAATTTTTGCGTCTTCTTCTGCTATTTATGGAAGAAATAAAAGTAGGTTAAATGAACTAGCTCCTCTTCGTCCGGTAAACTATTATGGGGAGGCAAAAATGCATTGCGAAAAACTTTTTTTTAAATCTAATGTTAAGGGAGTTATATTTAGAATTTTTAATATGTATGGTGGAGACAAAGATACTCATTCCTGGCTTGTTAAATTTGTAAGGGACGTTAACACTGGAGAGGTGGATGTTTTTGAGGGGGTGAGCAGAGATTTTGTTCATGTAGATGATGTTGTAGAAGCGTTTTTGAAAAGTTTGTCATTTAAGGGCAATAAGAATGTGTTTAATATTGGCTCTGGAAGGCCCTATTACTCTGAGACGCTTGTTAAGAATATCTCTAAAGTTATGAAAAAAAGAATTAAGATTAATTATGTTTCCCCACCTAAGGGGCTGGTTGATTATACTTGTGCAGATATAACTAAGGCTAAAAAATTCCTTGATTGGACCCCAAAAATTGATTTAATAGGGAGTATTGGGGGCTCATTAAAATGATATACATAACCGGAGATGTTCATTCTAGGATTGGAGGTCATTGGGAACAAGAAAAATCTGGAGATGAAATTTTCAATACAATTAAATATTTAAAAATTTTAAAAAAATATAAATTAAAATCTACCTTATTTATCAATGGAGTTTTATTAGATAATAGCTCTGAAAAAATTAAGGGGATATTAGAATATGATGTTGAATTGGGGGGGCATACATATGATAATTTTAGTTCAATGAGGGCTGTTAAAAGTTATGTTTATAGGAAGTTGTGGGGCTGTATTTATGGTCCTGAATCATTTCAAAAAAGAGATATTATGAGAACTAAAAGGGCATTTAAACGAAGGGGTTTAAAGATGACATCTTGGAGGACTCATGCATTTGGTTCAAATGAAAAAACATTTGAGATATTACAAAAAGAAGGGGTTAGACATGTTTCGGATTTATTGGGAAGAACAGATGTTTTTGAATCTGGGGGCATTGTTCATGTTCCGGTTAATATTCCTGTTGATATTGTAACTATTTCTGTTGGCCCTTGGAGGCCTGAAAATAGAGATCCTTTTGCTAGTTGTACCAAAGGAAGAATTGAACCTGAAGAATGGTTTGATATAATTAAGAAAAGGGTTATTGAAAATGAAAAAAATGGAAAGAATAGTGTTTTATTGTTACATCCAATAACAATGGCTGCACTGGATAATTTTGAAATGTTTGAAAAAATTTGCTCTTTTTTATCTCAATTTGAATCAGATAAGATCAGTAATTTAAAATTATGATTCTTTTTTACTATATTTTTCAAAAATAGAATCTTTCATATATCCTTTATTAACTTTTAACTTATCCCAATTAGCATTGTTCTTTA
>Ga0180007_10002612_pt1 | contig 21170 bp, 15 predicted proteins | sample MM_PC_MetaG_FD_121122 | JGI IMG/M metagenome (GOLD analysis project Ga0180007, IMG submission 121122) | Groundwater microbial communities from the Aspo Hard Rock Laboratory (HRL) deep subsurface site, Sweden - MM_PC_MetaG | ecosystem: Environmental > Aquatic > Deep subsurface > Groundwater... | reverse complement strand
GAATTTGGCATTGGCAACCTCAGCGCCAAATCCTTTTGCCAGCACCTGGTTCTGGACAATGATGTTTTCATGGCAGAGGACGGGGGGTTTGGGCTCTCCCGTGGTGCCCGTGGTATAGATGATCGGGGCCGGGGTTCGTGTATCCACCCGGGCATAGGCTTTTTTCAGGCGCCCTGTGAACAGATCAACAAGCTTTAGCCAGACCAGCCGTTTTTTGTCCATGAGGGCGGTGATGCTGACAGCCTTGTCGATGATATCTCCGGGTTTGGGATCCGGGGTGAACTGGACCAGGTGTTCAACACAGGGACATCCCTTTTGAACGGCTTGCCCTATTTTTCTGAAATCTTTTACCGGTGTATTGCCCAGAAAGAAAAAGGCCCGGGGCTCAATTTTGTTGATGTCTCTGATCACTTCGGCCTCGGTCAGCCGCACATCCAGAGGGGCGATGATGGCCCCGATTTTAAAACAGGCATACATGAGTACCAGGTGCTCGGGCACCAGGACCAGCTGGGTGGCCACCCGATCGCCTTTTTGGATGCCCATGTCCAGCAGTTTCAAGGCAAAAAAATCGATCAGGGAAAAAAATTTTTTGTAGGTAAGGCTCCGGTTGTCCTCGTGCTGGACCATGGCCACATGGTCCGGCCGTTGCCGTGCCCATTTTTCAACATAATCGTTCACCCTGGCAAGTCGTGTGTTCATAGTGACTCCTTTTTTATTTTAAGGTATCCGGACCGGATGGCGCGTTTGTTTTCTGCAGTGAGCACTTCAAAAAAAAGATCCCGGTGGTGAAGATGGTCTTTGTATCCAAGGCAGCAGATTTCAATGGAGGTGCCCGGTTTGACCATGCCGGTGAATTTGCAGCCCATCTCTTCAATCCTGGTGGGATCGCAGCCGGCTTCCTGTTTGACCAGTTCCCGGATGGCACAGGCCAGGGTGGCGGTTCCCTGGAGGATAATTCCGGGCAGTCCCACACTTTCCGCAAATTTCGGTGAGGTGTGAATGGGAAATTCAATATGGGTACACCCGTCATAGACGTAGGGGAGTAAGGGATCGATCAGGATCGGGCAGGTCCATACCGGGGTGGCATTGGGATCGGAATCCGGAAGGGCGGGCAAGAGTTGTCTTCCCTTTTCCCCCAGGCATTCGACCCCCCGGAGCATGGCCCCGATATATTCGGTAAAGACCGGCTTGTTCTCTGCGTCTGCGGCGTCCAGCTTAATGACGGCATGGGTTCCTGCCCGGTGGGGAAGAATGGCGGCGATCTGACCGGTAAGGCGCAACGCATCCCCGGGCCGGATCAACCGGTGGACAATGAGGTGTTCGGTATAGTGCACCTGGGTAAACAGCACCTCTTTGGGGAAGTCATTTGATTCAATAAAGTCTCCCAGATTGCTGAGGATGGGCCAGGTAACGGCCACGGGAAAGGTGGGGGGGGCAAAAATTTCCTGTTTTGCCCTGTCATCAAAATACAGGGGGTTGCCATCCTGGATTGCCGCAGCAAAATTGGTGGTGTCCCGCCAGGTGATTTGGGTATTATGAGGGTTCAGCCGGGTTCCGGCCAACTTGCTGTCCAGCTTCATTGTGTTTACGACTCCAAAAAAAAGGTGTTACGGGTCACACGGTTTTGAATTGTTCCTTGGAACAGATAAATCATAGTTTTAATTATTTGTCAAAAAGAAAACTATGTTTTAGCTGAGCGGCTCGGAACAGGGGGTACAAAATTACCTGGGATCTAGCATGGGATAGGAAGTAATGGTGTTGATAACCGCCATATGCTAATTGAGCAATTGCCCAAGGTTAGATGGGGTCGGCCTGGTCATTGCCCAGGCTGGGAATGTGAATTCAGACCGTTTTCCTTTTTTCCGGGAAACTTTCGGCACACGGGTTTCAAATTTTAAATCAGGTGGTTTTTAACCAGGAGCTTGTGGCCTGTAACACGCCGGAAGAAACCCAAAAGACCCTGGACCAAATCCAGACATCGGAGATTGGAGGTGCAGGGGGGCCTGTGGAAGAACCCGCCGGTGATCCGGGTCAGTCTTTCTGACTGGGTCACCACAACCGCCGATATTGAGCGGTCTGTAAAGGCCTTTGTCCTTTGCAGGGAAAAAGCCCGGCAGGGCTTAGGAGAAGAAAAGGATCACTCTCCTATCATTATCCGTATGATCTCTTTATCCGTTTCGCGCATTCCGTCACGGCCGAGCCTGCCGATGTTGGCGATGGTATTTTCCACCCCGTTGGTTCCGATCCCGTCTCCGCCGTAAAATGGCTGTCCTTTCTGGTACATATGGAACCCTAGAATGCCCGCATCAATGGAAGCGGCTATTTTTGCCGCACAGGAGGGTTTTGCACCATCGCAGATGATACCCGATACAATGGCCAGGGCATTTACGATGGTATGGGCAACCTCCTTAAACCGGCCGCCATGGAGCCAGGTGATTCCGGCACCGGCACCTATGCCTGCGCTGACAGCGCCGCAATATGCGGACAATCTGCCGATTCCTGTTTTCTGGTGTATGGTAATAAGGTTGGACACCAGCAAGGCCCTGAACAATATTTCCTGTTCAACGCCCAAGGCCGTTGCATATTCGATCACGGGCACCGAAGCTGCAATCCCCTGATTGCCGCTGCCAGAAACGATCACAACCGGAAGCTCACACCCGCTCATTCTGGCGTCGGATCCGGCTGCCGCCGAAGCTTCAATTCCTTTGAGATTGCCGGTATTGGGAACCACGACGCTTTTAACATTTTTGATGATATTGTCACTGGCTTCAATCAGTACCCGGTCCGGCAGCCGTCCCAGGACCTGTCGCGCCCGTGCGGCAGCAAATGCAATGGCAATGGGTTCAGTACAGCCCATTGCCGGAACAAGCTCTTCTTTCAGGATATCACGGTAGGCTTTGTATCGTTTGTCCAGGGTGTCCATGGGTTGAAAATACCCCTTTCCCTAAGAGATTTGGTGTTTGGCCTCTCTTAAGAGGGATAGCAGATTCTTTGATCCGGGTCAATATGTGTCAGCGGCAACACGGCAAACCGATGATAAAGGTTGTTCCCTTACCCGGCTGGGAAATGACATCCATTGTTCCCCCATGGTGTTTGGTTATAATGAAATAGGAAACAGATAATCCGAGGCCGGTCCCCATGCCCGAAGGCTTTGTCGTAAAAAAGGGCTCAAATATTTTTTTGCGCGTTTCTTCGTCCATACCAGGCCCATTGTCCTGAATTTCCACGTCCACCCGATTCGGAAGGATTCCTTTGCAAAGTCTGAGGATAAATCGTGGCTTTCGATTGCCTGGCAGCTCTTTTTCACACATCGCCTGGGCCCCGTTATTCAAAATATTCAACAGAACCTGCTGGAGTTTGCCTCCGTCACAGGCAACCATGGGCAATCCCTTTTCATACTGTTTCTCAATGGCAATGGATTTAAAGTCAAAATGCTTTTTTAAATTAAAATCAGTTTCTGCAAGTTTCAGGGTTTTATCCATCAGTGCTGTCAGATTATTTTCGGAAAAGGAATCATCACTTTTTCTGGAAAAACTGAGCATGTTTTCCACAATGGAGGCCATCCGCATGGCAGACCCGGTTATGGCTTCAATCATGGAAAAGATATTTCGCGCTGCCATGAAGTTTTGAATGGAAGCCATTGTGGTTCCGGCTTCTTCAGCCGCTTTTACATTGGCCGGAATGGTTTTGCTGGTCAGGCGATTGGATAGCAGAGCTGCATTTTGAATGATGCCTGCCAAAGGGTTGTTAATCTCATGGGCCATTCCTGCAGCAAGTCCGCCCATGGAACGCATTTTTTCATTCTGAATTATGGCCTCTTCCATCCACACGTTTTTACTCACATCATCAATGCGGATGACAGCCCCCTCACCCCCATTGGCCGTTAGCGGATAGAGGGTCATATCTTCGTAATGGGTTTTGGCGTCCTGGGTAAGGAAGGGTGATTTTACAATATATTGAATCTCTTTTTCTTTTAAGCTTTCCTGCACCTTTTGCAAGTGCGGGCGGATCCGGGGAAACACCTCCGGAAGAAATCGGTTGTGGGCATCTGCCATGGATATCCCTGTTGTTATTTCTGCCTGGCGGTTCCACTGGGTCACTTTCATCTGGTTATCCACCCCAATCAACAAGGAGGGCATGGAATTGATAATGTTCGACAGATAATTTTCCAGGTTACGCAACGCAGTCTCTGTTTCTTTTCGAACCCTGTTTTCAGCGGTCAGTTCTTTTTGGAAGGTGTCCAATTGGGTCATGAACAGGTTGAAACTGGTGGATAATTTGCCAATTTCATCCCCTCTGGTGTCGTCCATCCGGAAAGACCAATCCCCTCTGGCACCTTTCTCAAATCGATGGATGAGAACATTCAATGGTTTGGTAATGGAGGCACTGACACCCAGGGTGACCACTCCTAAAATCAACAGGCTCACAATCAGTATCAGCCAGAAGCATTTCTGCATTTCAAACAGGGGCACAGAAACTTCCCGATTCTTTTCGGCAATCTTTCGTAACTGGTTCTTGACGGAGATGGTTTCAGCTGTTTCCACCATGTCGGTAATCATCTGGTTGAATTGGGCCAATTCTTCCCTTATCTGATGGGTCAGGCTTTTTTTTACCTGGAAAAAAAACAGAGCAAAACTCAAGGAAAAAATAACCAGCGAGACAATTGCATAGGGCAAAAATAATTTATATTTTATGGTCATATTTGTTAGGTATCCCTGGTTTCAAATCAATGGAGATTGGGGGTTAATCCTTCAATATTTCGGTCGTGTTCAAGATGCCGATCAGGTGATTTTCATTTTTCAGGACACCTTGAAGATATTTGCCTTTAATCTCGCCAATATTGGAGGGTGCCGGTTCAATGTCATGGGGTGTGGCATGAACCACATCATGGATGGCATCCACCAGCAGGCCGATATGTTCATTTTCTGAATGAACGATGATATTTTTATTGTCCGTATGCTTTCGCACAGGATTCAGGCCCAGTTTCCTTCCCAGATCAATGATGGTGACAATCTGGCCCCTTAAGTTTATGATGCCTTTTATATAATCCGATGGGTGCGGAACCTGTGTGATCTCAACGTTTTTGTTAATTTCTTGTATCTCCAGACGATTGATACCGAAAAGGGAGGCGCCCAGATGAAAAGTAGAAAAGGCATTGTCTGCTGAAGCTGTTTCCATTGTGTTTTCCATCATATTGTTTTCCTTGTGATAAAAAGAAGTTTCCCTTGACGGGCGGATTTATTGAACCCACTCCGGATGAATGGCCCTGGCCAGCTCAAGGACATCGACCATAAGTGTCGTATGGTTATGAAGGATCATGGAGCCTTTAATGGCGGGCTGGCGCAATGTTGTTGCATCGATCTCCAGGAAGACCGAAGCGGTATCCATCGGCGGGTTCACCATGAGCCCCAATTCCCTGTCCTTGATCTTGAAAACAACGATCTCCTGGTGTTCTTTTGGGGTGAGGGGGGGTACATCCGCTACCTGGGACAATTGGCACAAGGGCAATGCCCCGCCCTTGTATTGAACCACTTTTCTTTCTCCGATCTGCTCAATGGCTGCGGTTTGAATCCTTTCAATACGTTCCACACTGTCCAGGGGGACTGCAAAATATTCGTTTTCTGAGTTTTTGAACGTCAGAAGTGCTGTCTTGGACCCTTCATGGTGCATGGATGCTTCGGAATCGGCTGTGAGCTGCCTGACTTCAGGCAAGGTCGACAGGCCGGCAATTTGCGCCAGATTGGAAATATCCAGAATCAGCGCCACTTTGCCGTCGCCCATAATCGTTGCGCCGGCAAATGCCAGACACCGTTTAAGGTGCCTGCCCACCGGCTTTACCACAATTTCCTCTGAATCCTGCAATTGATCGACAATAAGCCCGTATGTATAGGCACCGGCAGAAACCACGGCAATGTTGACGGCATTTCTTGTACCGGATCTCCGGTCCTTTGAGGCCCTGTCCGGCAGTTTTAAAGCTAAATCCGGAACCCTCTCAATAACGGCTGCCTCTTTGTTCAGGGAATGTCGTTTGGATCGTCTGTCGGCAATATGTTTACGTCTGTCCGCCAGGGTCGTTCCTGTTGTCAGGTCCACATATTTTTTTTCAATGCCGAGCATTTGAGACAGGTCCAGCAAGGGCAATAGTTCTCCCCTTAACCGGACAACATTGGCATCACCGACCTTTTCAATTCGTTCTTTGACCTGATCCAAAGGGATCCTGAGCAGTTCATCCAGATTCACCTGGGGAACGGCATAGCGTTCACGGCCGACACAAGTGATCTGGCTTGGAATAATCGCAAGGGTTAATGGCAGTTTGATGGTAATATCCGTGCCGACCCCTTTTTTCGAATCTAGTTCAAGGAGGCCGCCAAGGGTTTCAATATGGGCAACCACACCCGTCAGGTCAGCACCGTTGCCCGAAGCATTGGTGATATTCAAAGGATCAAGTCCGTTGCCGTCATCGGAAATGAGGATATTTACCTGGCCGGCATCATGGAATGCACGCACACGAATGTTGCCGATGGCTTTCTTGCCGGTGCGTTCACGTTCCCCTGGTGTTTCTATCCCATGGGCAATACAATTTTTTACCAATTGGGTTAAGGGATTGCTGATGGATTCCAGGATGGTTTTATCCAGCTCCACCTCGCTGCCTTCAATGACAAGGGCAACGGATTTGCCGACTTGCTGTGATTGATCCCTGACAACAGGGTTCAATCTGTTTAACATCTTGGCCATGGGCTGCATGCGGGTTTTCATGATGGTTTCCTGGAGTCCAGAGGTAATCATATCGATTCGCTGGCTGGAAATCTCTGTGGCGCGCAAATTACCTGTGGTGACACCTTGAAGCAATTGATTCCGGCTTAAAACAAGCTCCCCGGCAAGGGTCATCAAGGTATCCAAGAACCCGACATGGACCCGTATGGATGCGTTGGTTCTATCATTTGTGTCATCAGGTTCGTTTATTGTACCGCTACTTGTTTGTGCCATTGCATTCGCTGGTGTCATCGATTTTTTCCCTTGGATTGTGAACAGCCTCCCGGAACACCCCCGGCCGGAAGGCTGTTGGTTTTTACTTTAACTTGAACCGGCTGACCATTGCATTGAGGTTTTCCGCCAGGCTGGACAACGCCACTGCGCTTGAATTCACCTGGAGGCTGCCGGTTTTCATCTCGTTGGCGGCCTGGCTGACCTTGTGGACATCCTCGGTCACCTCTCCGGCCACAGTTGATGTCTGGTTAACATTTTGGTTGACTTCCTGGACACCTTCAGCAGCCTGGCTCACATTGTTTGAGATCTCCTGGGTGGTGGCCGACTGCTCTTCAATGGCGGTTGCCACAGTGGTAACAATAAGATTGATTTCATTGATGATATCAACAATGGAACTGATGGCGGACACAGACTCCTGGGTGCTTGCCTGGACATCGCCAATCCGTGCACCGATTTCATCGGTGGCTTCTGCGGTCTGTTTGGCAAGGGCCTTGATTTCCGCCGCAACAACGGCAAACCCTTTGCCGGCCTCTCCCGCCCTGGCGGCTTCAATGGTGGCGTTGAGTGCCAGCAGGTTGGTCTGTTCGGAAATATCTGAAATGGTTTCCGTGACCTTGCTTATTTCCGAGGCTGCTTTTCCCAGTTCTTTAACTTTTTTAGAAATGTGTTCTGCCTTGTTCACCGCCTCTGAGGTTGTGTGACTTCCTTTGGCTGTATTGCTTGCAATCTCATTGATGGTAGCCGACATCTCTTCTGCGGCCGCCACGATCATTTGAAGACTGGCCGTGGTCTGTTCCGTGGCCGCGGCCACACTGTTCATACTGGTCGCCATTTCTTCGGCTGCGGAAGCCACATTGTTGGCGCGCAGGGAGGATTGTTCCGAACCGGAAGCCATCTGTTGTGAAATGGCGGAAAGCTCAGTGGAGGAAGATGTCAGGGTCTGAACCCCCCCTGTAATATCGGTGAACATGCGGTTCAGGTTGTCCGTCATCTCTTTCATATTGCCATATACACCGGTTATTTTTTTGCCCTTTGCATTGAATTCAACGGTGAGATCTCCTTTGGCGATGCTGTCGGCAATCCTGGCGATTTCAGACGGGTCCTGTCCCAACTGGGCCATGATGCCCCGGACAAACCAGAGGACACCCAAAAGGGTGATGACCAGAAAAAGACCGCCCACCAGCAAAACGATATTTCGAATCTCAACAACCGGTGCCATAAATTCAGACGCGTTCTGGGTGATGCAGATACTCCAACCCGTTAAGGCCACCGGTGCAAATCCGGCTATTTTAGCAATCCCTTTGAATCGATAGGGTTCCACTCCGCTTTTTTGCGCCAGCATAGCACCAATAATCGTCTCCATACCCTCCAGTTTGGTGAGGTCAAGTTTTAAGATCTGCTCTTTGTTCGGGTGGGCAATGATCAAACCGGTTTTGTCTGCCATGAACGGATAGCCGGTTTCTCCCATTTTGACCCCGGTAATCTTGTCCGACAAGGCTTCCAGTTTGACCACGGCCGCAAAGATGCCGGCAAACTGACCCGAATCCGTTGTCAAAGGAACCGCGACCACAACAACGGGCTTGCCCGTGGCTTTTGATAAAATCGGCATGCCGATACTGACCCTGCCGGTTTTTGCGGATATGAAATAATCCCTGTCCGCCACGGATATGTTTTGGGTTCTGTAGGCACCGCCCGTACTATCGGCAATGGCCTGTCCCCGGGTATCGGTAACAAAGAAAACGTCATACCCGCTGCCGATCTGGGCATACACATCTGCAAAATAGGTGTCCAGGGCGGCAATTTCTGCTGTTGCATTGTCAATCCCTTCTGCCGATACTTTGTTGCTTGCCGCCACAACATGGGGCTCTACTGCCATTCCCCGGGCCAGAACGACTTCCTGTTCCATGTATAGATTGGCCATGGCCGCAAGGTTCTGGGCCGCCAATTGGGCCTGGCCTTTTGCAAGGGATTGGAGTGCGTTGGATGATTTGCTGATTGAAAAAAGCCCGACAACCGCCAAGGGTAAGATCGCCGCCAGAATCCCCCCGACAATCAGTTTGAATTTAAGTGATCTGTTTTTCATTTTTTCCTGCCTCCATTTAATTTAGGTGAATGGTTTGGTCTTTGCATTTTGCATTTGTTGCTTCCTGTTCATAATTGCCGGCCAGTCTCATGGGCCCTTTGATATAGTTTGTTTAAAACCGATATAATATCCGCAAAATCATTGTCCGGGTAACTGATAAAACAGGGGTTTAATTGCAGTCCCAGGGTCATCATGGGCTTTGTCCTGTCAGGCAGAATCAGAATCACCCGGATATGGTCAAACAATGGGGTCAACGTGATCAAGTGTTGGATCTCTTTTTTACAAAGGATGAAAACCACCATGGCCGAAACCCTGTGTAAGGGGCGGCAAAGGATGTCGGATAATTGCCGGGCCGAATGGATGGTTTCTGTTTGGATGTTTGGGAGTTGCTTTCCAATCAATGTCTCAAGCATGTTTTCCCTGTCGTATCCGGCACATTTGTATAAGAGTATGTTCATTTGTTACCGCGTCGTTCCTTTTGTTTCAGACCATGATTGCCATTGACCTTATGATGAGAGCAGGATTTGTGCCAGAACCGAAATTTTTAAAATTATCGATTAAAAACAATGGGTTGCAATAAGGACTTGCCGAGGGGGAGAAGGAGAGGAGGCCGGGGATTCCTATAAACAGGAATGCCATAATTCCTGTTTATAGGAATCAGGAATTATGCGATGGATGGAATATCCAAAAAAAATCAGAAGCGATTATGGCCCGAACCCGGGAAGGCCGTGCTTGGCCAAAAGTCCGTATAACCGGGACTGGGACACGCCGGAAATCTTGCAGGCAATTTTGCGGTCTCCCTTGGATCGGTTGATAAGGGTTTTTAAATAGTCCTTTTCGAGGCGGTTCCGATAGTCGTTGAGTTGCGGCAATTGATCTTGCCTGTCCCCTTCCACAGGCGGGGCGGTTTTTGGTGCTCCCGATAGCACAGGATCGAATTCAAGGTCAGCCATCCGGTATTCCACTGGCAAGTGTTTGGGGAAAAGTGTGGGATCACTGCCGGCCGAGGCCAGCACATATTCCAGGACATTGACCAGTTCCCGCACATTCCCGGGCCAGGCATGCCCGGACAATGTCTTGAAAAATTCAGGGGAAACCGCTTTGGTTTCCATACTGTACCGGTTTGCGAGTTCATGGAGTTTTTTGATGGTGATGAGTTCAATATCTTTTTGCCGATCCCTGAGGGGCGGCAGTTTTAATTCCATGGCACGGATCCGATAGAGAAGGTCCTGGCGGAAACGATTCTCCTTGACCATCTGGTCTAAATTTAGATTTGTCGCTGCAACCAGCCGGATATCCACAGGGATTTCCCTGTTTCCGCCCAGAGGGCGCACAGATCTTTCCTGAAGGGTTCGCAAAAAAGATTTTTGAGCTGCCAGGGGCAGGTCGCCCACCTCATCCAGCAGCAATGTGCCGCCATCGGCTTGAACCAGCAGGCCTTCCTGCTTTTTCCCCGCCCCTGTGAAGGAGCCTTTCTCATGTCCGAACAAGGTGCTTTCCAGCAATGTTTCCGGCAGCGCGCCGCAGTCAACGGCTATAAAGGGGTTTGATGCCCTTTTGCTATTCTCGTGGATTGCGCGTGCAAACAACTCCTTGCCCGTTCCGGTTTCTCCGGTGATCAATACACTGGCATCGCATGATGCTGCCTTTGCCACCTCTTCCAGGCAGTTCAGGATGGCATCGGACTCTCCGACAATAGTTGACCTGCGCAGGGGGATGCGCTGGGGCTGGGCCTGTTTTTCCCTTCGATATTGGAGTGCCCGGGTGATGGGCAGGGAGACTTCATCCAGGAGAAACGGTTTTTGCACATAATCCCATGCCCCATATTTAAATGCCAGCTCCGCTCCCCTGACATTACCGGTTCCGGTAATAATGATCACTTCCGGCGAATGGCGGTGGCCGGTAAATTCAGGCAACAGATCCAACCCGTTTCCATCCGGTAATTCCAGGTCCAGGAGGACCAGGTCAAACCGATGGTTTGCAAACAGCAGGCGGGCTGCTTGCTTTGTGTTGGCAAGTTCAAAACCATATCCCATTTGTTCGAGCAGTGTGCTGAAAAACAGGCAAATTTTCAGGTCATCGTCAATGACCAGCACCTTTATCATAAATTAATCCTGTTTTACGGGTTGTTTTAAATGCATCTTTATGGCCCGGGCCAGCTCACTGGCAATGATGGGTTTCATCAGGATCTCAGAGATACCGCACTCTTTCATCGTTTCAGCTGTTAACCCTTCACTGAAGCCGGTGCACAGAACAATGGGCATATCGGGCATGAGTGCTGTTATTTTTTTTGACAGGGAGAGACCGGTCATTTTCGGCATGGTCAGGTCTGTCAGGACCAGATCAAAGTCGGCCGGGCTGCGGGTGAATTTTTCCAGGGCTTCATGACCATTGGCGGCACTGACGATCTCATAACCCAGCTTCAAAAGGAGTTGAGACATCCATTCGAGAATGCCGGGTTCATCATCTGCCAGCAGAAGTTTTCCTTTGCCTTTCTCCATGATAGCAGCTTGCTGAACGCGATCCAATGCATCCGCACTTGTCTGTTCGGGCAACAAAATTTGAAAAGTGGTTCCCATCTCCGGCTCACTATACACCGAGATATGCCCTTTCATCTCTTTAATGATGCCGTATGCCAGCGCAAGCCCCATGCCGGTTCCCTCTCCCTTGGGTTTTGTTGTAAAAAAAGGCTCAAAAATTTTATCCGTCAAATGTTTGGGGATTCCGCTTCCTGTGTCGGATATGGTCAAGCGAACATATTTTCCGGGACCCAGTTCCTTGGATTGAAAAAGGTCTCCTTTAAATAGATCAACGGATTCAAGCAGGACCTCAAGGGTGCCGCCTGTTTCTTTCATGGCATGGGCCGCATTGGTAAACAGATTCATCAGGACCTGGTGAATCTGTGTCGGGTCAGCCAGAACCGAGGCTTCGGCCGGGTTAAAACCGGTTTTTATTTCAATGTTGGAGGAGATGGATGCCCTTAAAAATGCTAAGACTTCTTTGATCAAGGGGACAACCTGCAGGACCTGTTTTTGGACATCTGCCCTGCGGCTGAAGGTCAAAATATGCCTGACCAGCTCTCTTGCCCGTAATCCCGCAGCCAGAACCTGATCCAGATTGTCTTGGGTGCCTTGGTCTTCCCTCGTGCGAAGCTTGGCAAGCTCGGCAAACCCCAAAACAGAGGAGAGAATATTGTTAAAATCATGGGCAATTCCGCCGGCAAGGGTGCCCAGGGCTTCCATTTTAAGGGTTTGCTGGATCCGGGTTTCCATTGTTTTCCGGTCGGTGATGTCCTGGATGGTGCCGCGGAGAAAATAGGCCGCTTTATCTTTTGATTTTTCAGGCTCGCAGATGGTATGGACCCATTTCACCTTTCCCGAGGGCAGGACCAGCTTCAGCTCGATATCATAGGCCCGGCCCTTTTGAATGGCATTTTGAATGGCCGTATTCAAGATTTCCCAGCACTTGGGACGATAAAGCTTCTGGTAATCTCCAATGGGAAACGGGCCCAGTTCGGGGTCCCGTTCGTATATGTGATAGACCTCTTCGGACCAGACAGGAACTGCCGCTTCAGGGGCCAGGGACCAGTTCCCAATGGCGGCGATTCTCTGGGCCATGCGAAGATCAATATTGGCCTCCTCAAGCTTCTGGGCCAATGCCTTGCGCTGGGTAATATCCCTGGTGATCCCCAGGATCCTGTCCGGGACCCCCTTTTCATTCCTCAGAAAGCGGGCCGTAATTTCCACCCAGATCTTGGCCCCTTTTTTTGTTATCATCTCAAGTTCAATGGTTCTGTACCGGTTCGCATCTGCCCCGGGGTCCGAATCCCGGGCAAGTTCTTCGGATATGGTTTGGGATACTTTCTTTAAGGATTTTTTGCTCATATGGGTGCCCGTCTGCAGGTCGATAAATTCTCTGGGCGAATACCCCAAAATTGTTTCCATGGCAGGACTGACATAGGAAAACCTGGAACCGGGAAGCTCCAATATCCAGATGGCATCGGTGGCATTATCGGCCAGCAGCCGGTAGCGGCTTTCGCTTGTGCGAAGATCGTCCTGGGCTTTCTTTTTTTGAATTATTTTCCACATCCCGTCCATCATCAGCTGTAGTTGCCGGACATCGGATTCATCATAGGCCTCTTTTTTGTTGCCCACACCGGCCAGGGCAACAATCCTTTCGCCGTCAAATATCGGGACATTCAACACGCGGCGGATCATGACATGCCCTGCGGGATACCCTTTTTTCTGGGGGGACGAAAAATTTGCATAGTCGTTGATGATCATGGGTTCCCTGTCGCGGACAGCCTGGGCCCACAACCCGGTCTCTTCCAGATTAAAAATCAATGGTTTGTCTTCAATCTCGCACTGAGCCATGGCCTCTTTTGACCAGGTGTGCATGGTCAGTTGCGATTCTTCTTCATTCAAAAAAGCCAGATATCCGATGTCGCTTTGGGTCAAACGGATGGCTTCTTCCACGGCAAAGGTGGTGAGAACCTTTGCCGGCTGCTCGGTCATCTGGCTCAATTCCAGCAGTTTTTTCAATCGCAATTCTTCCAGATCCCTTGCCTGCTCTGCCGCATTTTTCTTCTGTTCGGTCCGGACCACCTGTTGGGTAATATAAAGGGACAACAGGATGACAAAAATCAGGATGCCCCCGAAAAGCTTTAGAAATTTCTGGCGAATGCGTTTTATCTCCTGCTGGATATCTTCCATATAGATACCGGTTCCGATAATCCAGCCCCAGGGAGAAAATCCCTTTATATAGGAAATTTTCGGCGATACTTTTGGGGATGTATCTTTTCGCTGCCAGGAGTAATTCACATAACCGCCTTTGCTTTGCATCACCATTTCCACCATGGCGGCAAAGGGGTGATTTCCTGCATTGTCCTTGAAAAGGGTCAAATCGAATCCCTCAAGATCCGGGCGGTAAGGGTGCATGACCATAAAGGGATGATAATCAATGATCCAGAAATAATCCTTGCTGTCCGAACCATATCTCAGATTCCGAATCTGATGTATGGCTTGTTCGCGTGCCTGATCCGATGTGATTTTTCCCTGGCGAACTCTTAAATCAAATTCAGTTAGCAAGCTGAGGGTACTATCGGTTAGCTGAAGGATGGTATCCTTTTTTTGAGCCAGTAATTGTTTTTTTTGCTGGGGAATAAAGATTAAAAAAACACTCAAGACGAAAACGGTATAGGTAATATATAGCGGGATAAGGATTCTAAGAGACCCGGACACGTTTTTTTTTTGTGTGAATTTATCAATAATATCAATTTCTTGACCTATTCTTTCCGCCAAGGCATCTCCTGACACAATAATGGATAAAAATTTATATTATTTTAACAGCTTATTTGGCTGAGTCAATGCCCAAATTTGAGGGGCAGATGCTGGGCGGCCCTATTTTAATTTCATTTCGTTTGCACAAGATCTTGGGGCTGGGGAACCAATCGTTTCATGGTACAGCAAAGCTGCTATATTGCCGGGAAAGAGACGGACCCTTTTGTTCCGGTCTTTTCCGGCAGCAGGGAAGGCGTAAGCCCCCCCCCGGTTTTCAAGGAAAGAAAAACGGAGAGAAAGGAGCAAAATGCAATTAGGAACGACGGACCCCCATGTATTATACTGAAAACGTGCTTTGTTTTTTTGATTAAGGTCTGGTATCTTTGAAAAAAAACAGGTATAGCTGTAACTTTATAAAAAATAGCGCAGTCTTTTCAGGAGGATAGAAAGATGAAAAAAGTAGGATTGGTCGGCTGGAGAGGAATGGTGGGGTCCGTGCTCATGGAAAGAATGATGGCGGAAAATGATTTTAAAAACTTTACCCCGATTTTCTTCACCACGTCCCAGACCGGCCAGAAAGCACCGGATGTCGGGGTTGATGCCCCTGCCCTGATCGATGCCCACAACCTGGATGCCCTGATGGAAATGGATGTGATCCTAACCTGCCAGGGCGGGTCCTATACCGAGGCGGTTCATCCAAAGCTTCTGGAAAATAATTGGGGGGGCTATTGGATTGATGCCGCTTCCACCTTGAGAATGGATGAAAAAAGCATTATTGTTCTGGATCCGGTCAACAATGATGTGATTGAAGAAGGCCTTGCCCGGGGGATAAAAAATTATATCGGCGGGAATTGCACGGTTTCCCTCATGCTCATGGCCCTGGGCGGATTGTTTGAAAATGATCTGGTAGAATGGCTTACCACCATGACCTACCAGGCAGCTTCGGGTGCAGGTGCCAAAAACATGGAAGAACTGGTCGCCCAGATGCGCTGCATCGGGGACAAGGCGGCCGGCATTCTGGACAACCCGGCTTCGGCCATCCTGGATCTGGACAAAAAGGTCACGGACACCATCCGGTCCAAGGGATTTCCCGTGGACAACTGGGCCGTTCCCCTGGGGGCCAGCCTGATTCCCTGGATCGACCGGGCCATGGACAACGGCCAGACCCGGGAGGAATGGAAGGGGTTTGTGGAAACCAACAAAATTCTGGGCCGGTCCGGCAATCCCGTGCCCATTGACGGCCAGTGCGTGCGTATCGGTTCCATGCGCTGCCACAGCCAGGCCTTTACCATTAAACTGAAAAAAAATCTTCCGTTGGATGAGATCACCGCCATGATGGCAGCCAATAATGACTGGGTAAAGGTGGTTCCCAACAGCAAGGAAGAGACCATCCGCCAGTTAACGCCGGCAGCCGTGACCGGAACCCTGACCGTTCCCGTGGGCAGGATACGCAAGATGAACCTGGGGGAGGAGTTCCTGACGGCTTTTACCGTTGGGGATCAGCTCCTGTGGGGGGCCGCAGAACCCTTGAGACGTATTTTGAATATCATTCTTTAATATGCTTACAAAAAAGGCCTGTCCCTGATCGTAAAAGAGGGGGGCAGGCCTTTTTTTACCCCTTTCTTACTGCCCATGCCTTTGGGCCGGGAGTTTATAATTTTGGATAAAGTGATGCCAATTGAATTTGTGCCGGAAGATGAAAATTATAGAGAAAAGGTAGAGAAGTATTTTGATCGTCAAAGCGCGATGAAAACCATCGGAATCACCCTGGAGGAAATTTCACCCGGCCGGGTTGTCCTCAACATGCCCTATGACGAAGCCTATACCCAACAGCATGGATTTGTGCATGCGGGAATTTTGTCAACCGCCCTGGACAGTGCCTGCGGCTAGGCAGCATTTTCGCTCATGCCAAGGGAAGCCGCTGTTCTTTCCATTGAATACAAGGTCAATTTGCTGGCGCCGGCAAAGGGCGAAACGTTCATCATCACGGGTCAGGTTTTGAAACCGGGCAGAACCGTCCCTGTCTGCCAGTCCGAAGCATATGCGGTAAGTGAAGGAAAGGAAAAACTGGTGGCCCAGATGACGGGAACCATGATGACCATTATCGGAAGAAAAGGCATCAATCAATAGGGAAAGGGACACTGTTTTTTTAAAACATCGCCGTGGGAAGCTTTTATTATGCAAAGCCTGGAATCAGATGGAATCAGTTTTGTTTCAGGGAATTGGCCCGTTGATGTGGATAAAGTTACCTTGGTCTTTATCCATGGTGCCGGATTAAACAAGGCATGCCGGGACAATCAGGTGACAGGGCTTTCGGATGTTGCAAATACCATTGCCGTTGATCTCCCCGGACATGGGGATAGCCGCCTCCCCGGCAAGGAAAAGATCTTTGATTATGCCCGGGCTGTTACGGACTTTCTTGATTTGATCCATACCCCCAATCCGGTTCTTTGTGGGATGAGCATGGGCGGGGCCATTGTCCTGCAGATTCTGACAACTGACAAAAATCGGTTCCATGCAGGGATTTTGATCAATACCGGGGCAAAACTTAGGGTCATGCCCCTGATTTTTGAAACCCTTGCAAAAAGCCACAGCGATTTTGTTGACATGACCATTGGGTTTGGGATTTCACCCAAAAGCGATGCAAAAAAATTAGGTCCTCAAATTGCCGCCTGTTCCCAATGCCACCCCCCGGTCGTATGGAAAGATTTCTGTGCATGTGATACCTTTGATGTGTCCCGGGATCTTGGTGCCATCAAGGTGCCTGTTTTGATATTGACGGCCGATGATGACATCATAACACCCCCCAAGTACGGAATTTTTTAGAAAAAAACATCAAGAACGCCAGGCGGCAGAACATTGAAGATGCGGGTCACTTTTCCCCCATGGAAAATCCCCATGCCGTGAATGGGGCAATCCGTGATTTTGTCCTGGCAAATAAAATTAGCCGGAACGGGTAAAGGGCCCTGGTGTGGAGGAACGCCCAGGGCCCCGGGGATACCAAGATTGTCCGATCAACTCAATTATCCCCACCATCCCCAGCCAAAAGAGGCTGTGAACAGGATGCAGAATAGTAATGTTCCCATCAGGTATTTATCTTCCAGCGCCATGATTTTTCTCCTTAAAATAATGAATTATACGGCATCCGCTTCCTTGGTGACATCCATTGTTTCAATGTCTGCCCGCCGGATCTGTTCTTCCGAGGTGGTGGCCATTTCCGCCTTAAAGCACAGGGCCCACATCATCGCAATGCCCGCGATCCACCAGACGATCTGCCAGGCCCAGAGGGCAGGAAATCCGCAGAAGGTAAAGGCGGTGTTGCCGATGAGAACACCGGGTCCCAGGGCAAAAAAGAACCAGACCGGGACCAGAATTTTCATGCGGCTCCGCCATTTTTTTCCGTTTTCAGAGGGGCCGTCTATGCTGTTCAGCCATTGCCTGACCTCTTGTTGCCGGGCGAGTGTCTCGTCTGAATCCTTGAACCCCAGCCCCCGGCACAGGTAGGCCACGCCAAGGGCCGTGAAGATTCCCCAGCCGGCCGTGTGGATGGACAATGGGTATTGATAAATGTAATAGGTGATAAAACAGACCACAATGGCTGAGATCAGCCCCAGGACCACACCGATGCTCGGAAACTTGAACCCCCAGTGAACCCCCATGAGCGCAAGGTACATGATGGTGCCAAAGGCCGTGGCAAATCCGCCGATCATGACGATGGCATCGGTGGAGGTGAGGCTGACCACCACGGCTGCCACGGAAAGAAGGGTGGCAAAAATCCGGTTGGTCCAGATCTGTTCCTTGTGGGAGCCGCTCTGCTTTCTCACGTACCGCCACCAGAAATCCCTTTGGATAATGGTGCCCCCTGTGCCGATATAGGGGGCTGCCGTCGAATGGATGGCCGCAATGGCGCCCAGGAAAACAATGCCCAGGACCGGTCCCGGCAAAAATTTTACCATGAGCATTGGCACCACATCCGAGTCCACCTTTGGGGCAATTTCACCGGCCATCTGTAATATTCTGGCCCCCATTCCCTGGAAGGCCGTGAAGAAAAACAGGCAGATGCCCACCACAAAGGTGGACATGAAAACCTGCTGCCATGCCAGGGCCTTCGGGTTGGCCATGCCGAAATTCCACAGGGTGAAGGCCGGCGACGACTGGATGCCCATGAGGGCGAACATATAGGTCAGGATCATGACCGCCGTCCATCCGCCGCTGCCAAGACCAAAATGAATCAGGCCCGGCACAGTGGTATATTGGGTGTCCAGGGTGGCAATGGCGGCGGTGAGGCCGGACCATCCGCCGATGAGCTCGGATTTGAGCACATAAAATCCCAGCAACACGATGCCGGCAACCAGCAGGCAGAACTGGAGCACCCCGACCCAGGTGCTGGCCTTGAGGCCGCCGGTGACCACGTAGAACCAGACAATAAAGGCAATGAAAACAAGTCCGTAGGTTTCGGGGATGCCTGCCACCCAATAGAACAATTTGGCTGCCGTGATCAGCTGGAGCCCGGAATAGAAGATGGAATATAAAAATGCCGCAATAACGGTGAGCCACCGGACCGCTTCATTGTTATAATAATAGGCGAACATATCGCCCGGGGTGATGAACCCGTATCGTTTTCCCATGAGCCAGTTCCGCTTGGCAAAAAAGGTGCCGGTAATGGGAATGGTGAGCACGTACATGGAGGCAAAGGCGTATACAAGGCCCGCACTCCAGATCAGTCCCGGATGTCCCACAAAGGTCCACCCGGAAAAGGAGGCGGCTGTGGCTGCCATTAAAAAGGCAACAAAGGGAATGGATCGCCCCGCTATGCCGTATCCTGAGGCTGTTTTTTCAGTGAAAAACCCCCGCAGCCCCCACCAGAAGCAATAGACAATATAAAGTCCCAATAATAGAAACACCCAGGTTTTTGGTTCCATAATTTTTCCCTCCTGTATCTGTTTTTTTGAGTTGATCGATTCGCTTTGGCGATATTGTATTACATGGGTCAGGTGTCCATTGGTTTACCACCTCCTTTTTGTAAGTCTTGCAATCGGGTGAAAAACAAAGGGAGCGTCGGCTGAGAGATCTGTTTTTGGACATTTTTTTGCCAAAAAGAAAAACAATAGTGCAAGAATGAAATGGTCTGGTGTATACCCTCTGATAACTAAATCAGACTTAATTTAAACTTAAGATTTGACTAAATTTTGAAATTTTTTCATTTTTTTCCCTTGCCTCCCGCTGGGGGATCTGGATATAGTCTTTTTGATGCTCCTCCTCCTCCGGGCGCTCTTTAAATTTTTCGACCTGGGCACGTTCCAAATTCTTGCAATGGGTCCCCTGGAATCAGACCCCTTGTTTTTTTAAGACGCCAGAAACCAGTATGGAATACCTGATGTCAACTATGCGTGTACCCGACACATCCGATGCCATCCTAAGACCCCGGCTGAATCCGGTGCTGGACATGATTCCCCAAAAAAAGCTAACCCTTGTGGTTGCAGGACCCGGATACGGGAAAACAACCCTTGTGGCCCAGGCCATGGTCCGCCTCGGCCTGCGGGCAGTCTGGTATCATCCCGACCCGGGTGAAACAGATTTTTTGGGATTCATCACAAGTCTTGTCAGGGGCATCCAGGGATATTATCCAGGGTTCTGGAAGGCGTTGGGAATCCAAGAGGACAATGAAAATGCTTTTTTTCAAATGGATTCAGCAGTTGCGGGAGAGGCCTTTTTGACTGAAATGAAAGCCCATGTAACCTCGGATCTGTTCCTGGTGGTGGACGATTGCCAGGTGCTGGGGTGCCATCCTGAAGTGAATGCATTCTTCCAATCGGTATTGGACCGGTTATTGCCTTTTGTCCATTTGATCCTCATCAGCCGGGTTCTTGCCCCCCTTAAATTGTCCCGGTTGATGGCAGAAAGGCAGGTTATACAGGTTGTCGAGGCTGACCTGGCGTTTACCGCCAGTGAAATCAGACTGCTTTTTTCCCAATTGTTTGATATTGTATTACCGGAAGGCTATATTGACCTGCTGTACCGCAAAACAGGGGGATGGGTGTCCGGCCTGGTCCTCTTTTACCATTCCCTGAGAAAAAAGACCGGCCCGGAAGTGGGAGATGCCATAGCAAGTCTCAACGGCTCCCAGCGCTATCTTTTCAATTATTTCAAGGAAAATGTCTTTGATTCGCTGCCCGAAGAAAAACAGGCATTCATGCTCAGAACCGCTATCCTGTCCAGGCCCCATTTTGAGTTTTGCAACAGGTTTTTATCCATTAATAACGCACGGGCGATTTTATGCGAACTTGAGGATGGGCATTGTTTCACCTTTTCAGTGGACGAAGACCGGCAGATTTTTTTTTATCATCGTCTTTTTCAGGAATTTTTGCAGGACCGGCTGAAGCATCGGCTGGATCCGGAAGAAATAAACCGCCTGTATAAGGAGGCCGCCATCTTATATGAGCGGGAGGATCAGGGCCAGGAAGCCCTGCAACACCATATTCTGGCCGGCAATATGGCGGATGCCTCCCGGTTGTTGAACCGGTTTGCAAGGCCCATCATCAAGCAGGACCGCCCCCAGATGGTCAAATCTTTGTTGTCGATTATACCGGCCCAGTATATGGATGAGGAGCCCTGGTTTCAATATCTTGAGGCCGGATACCTGGGGCTGTGCCGCCGGCTGCAGCTGGCGGCCAGGGCCTATGAAAAAGTCTTGAAAGTATTTCGCAGCCAGCAGGACGAACAAGGGGAATGCCTCTGTCTCATGGAACTTGCAGAATACTACCTGGCTGCCGGGGAGTTGAAAAAATCCGAACAGGCATATAAAAAAATTTTGGCCAAAG
>Ga0180007_10002611_pt1 | contig 21170 bp, 16 predicted proteins | sample MM_PC_MetaG_FD_121122 | JGI IMG/M metagenome (GOLD analysis project Ga0180007, IMG submission 121122) | Groundwater microbial communities from the Aspo Hard Rock Laboratory (HRL) deep subsurface site, Sweden - MM_PC_MetaG | ecosystem: Environmental > Aquatic > Deep subsurface > Groundwater... | reverse complement strand
CTCAAGAAATTCTTTTTCCAATTTTTCTAAACTTTCTAAAAACATAAAAATTAGTTAGCATAATTCCCTTGTACAATAAAAACCCGATCAATACCAGCTAAATCCTTTTTAATCACAAAATCTCCGGGGAAAAAACGATCCAACAACTCCTGAATCTCCTCGCCCTGCCCATAACAAAACTCACCAATCAACACCCCAAAACCAAGCTCGTTCACCTGCTCAAACAACCTCTCATAAAGATCAAGCCCATTTCCCCCTCCAAAAAGCGCAGATTTAGGCTCATACTTCTCAACCCCTTCCGCCACATGCCGATTCGTTTCCTCCCCAATATAAGGCAGGTTCGCCACAATCACATCATAAACCTCATCAATTCCCTCCATCAAATCCCCTTCAAAAAGATTTACAATCTCAGAAACTCCCTGATTCAAAGCATTTACCCTCGCCACCTCCAACGCATCCGCACTAATATCCACAGCATCCACAAAATCAATCTCCCCACTCTCAACAAACTCTCGCGCTACACTCACAGCAATACAGCCGCTCCCCGTCCCCACATCCAGTACCTTTGCCGGCCGACCCAATTCCCGCACAGCCAAAATAACTTCCTCCACCAACATCTCAGTTTCCGGCCTAGGTACAAGCACTCGATCATCAACATAAAAATCCAAACCATAAAACTCCTTCGCCCCCACAATATAAGCCACCGGCTCCCCATTCCTCGCCCTCTCCATGTAAGAAAAGAACAGGTCTTCCAACCGCAAATCAACTTCTTCCTCCTCATGAGCTAACAAATACTCCCGTCCTACCCCAATAACAAAGGCCAAAAGAACCTCAGCATCCAATCCCCCTCCGGATTTTTGCAATAATTCTCCAATTTGCATAAAAAAAAGGCGCCAGCCCCCCGACCAGCGCCACAATTTACTTAGTTATAAAACGCATTTTTCTTATTGATCGCTCGATATCCTTCTCGTAACACAGCCGCATCCCGAACTTTCCGTTTGGAAAGCTTCGCAGCATGAAACTTCTCAGCCTTAAGCTTAAGGATTTTTCGACTACCTTGAACCTTCTTATTAAAGCGGGTAATAGATCGCTCGCTTGATTCTTTATCATTTTTCCAAATTGTAACTCTCATAGTAATTCCACCTCCTTCCAAGATAGATTAAAAAATAACGCCCCCACATTATAGGGGGAAATGAGGGAAAGGCAACAGAAAATAAAATATCTAGATATCCAACGCCTCCACCTTCTTCGCCTCAGCCTGAATAAATTTCTTTCGCGGTAGCACCTCAGATCCCATCAAGGTATCAAAAACCTCATCGGCACGCTCGGCATCCTCAATAGTTACCTTCAACATTGTACGCTTATCCGGATCCATAGTTGTTTCCCAAAGTTGATCAGGATTCATTTCTCCCAAACCTTTATATCGTTGAATCGAAAATCTTTTGGCAGGCTTTTTAACCACATCTTTTTCTTCTTTTTCGATTTCTTCCTCATCACTATCATCTTCGGTACTTCCTTCCTCTCCCACAACCTCAGCCTCAGCAGGATCTTCCACTCCCAATTCCTTCAAATACTCATCTTTCTCCTCATCTGTATAAACATATTTAACCTTTTTTCCTTGAGCAATTTTATACAAAGGCGGTTGAGCAATATAGATATGTCCAGCTTCGATAAGTTCCTTAAAATACCTATAAAACAAAGTCAAAAGCAAAGTTCTAATATGTGCACCATCCACATCCGCATCGGTCATTATTACAATTTTATGATAACGCAATTTTTCAATGTCGAAAGTTTCACCAACACCCACACCCATAGCAATTACCAAATTTTTCACCTCATTATTGCCCAAAATTCTATCAAGCCTTGCCTGCTCCACATTCAAAATCTTACCTCTCAAAGGCAAAATAGCCTGAGTATCTCGATTTCGACCCTGCTTGGCACTACCTCCCGCAGAATCTCCCTCCACTATGTATATTTCTGATACAGAAGGATCCTTGCTGGAACAATCCGCCAGTTTACCCGGCAATGTCATCCCCTCAAGAGCACCTTTTCGAATAACAGTATCTCTCGCGGCCCGTGCGGCCATCCTGGCTTTAGCGGCCAAATGACATTTTCCAAAAATAGCCCTACCACTGGCAGGATTCTCACCCATAAATTCAGTCAAAGCCTCAGCAAAAACGGCATCCACAGCCGTTCTCATCTCTGCATTTCCCAGCTTACTCTTTGTCTGCCCCTCAAACTGAGGATCAGCCAACTTTACAGAAATAATGGCCGTAAGCCCTTCTCGCACATCCTCAGCACTAAGATTATCATCCTTCTCCTTCAAAAATTCATTCTTCCGAGCATAAGCATTTATAGTCCTTGTTAAAGCTGTCTTAAAACCGGTTAGATGCATTCCCCCTTCAACCGTATGGATATTATTTGCAAAAGTATAAATAGTCTCCTGAAAAGAATTATTGTATTGCAAAGCCACTTCCACCACTCCTGCATCCACTTCTTTTTCAACATAAACAATATCACCAATATTCTCCTTCCCCTGATTCAAATGTTGAACATAAGACTTAACCCCTCCCTCAAAATAAAACTGATATTTTTGTCCCTTCTCTCTTTCATCCTCAATAGAAATCCGCACACCTTTTGTAAGATAAGCCTGTTGCCTCATCCTTCCGACAATAGTCTTAAAATCAAAAATCACAGAATCAAAAATCTCCACATCAGGATAAAAAGTTATTTTAGTACCTTGTTTTTTAGTATCACCCAAAATCTCCAATTCGCCCCCTGCATCTCCTCGGTGATATTCTTGCTGATAAATCTTCCCATCTCGATACACCTGCGCAATAACCCTGGAAGAAAGAGCATTCACCACACTCACACCAACACCGTGCAAACCTCCGGAAACCTTATATCCACCTCCACCAAATTTACCTCCAGCATGTAACACAGTCATCACAGTCTCCAAAGCAGATTTTCCGGTTTTAGAGTGTCTATCTACCGGAATACCACGACCATTATCATCAACACTAAGTGAACCATCCTTATGAATAACCACAATAATATCTGTACAATACCCAGCCAAAGCTTCATCGATAGCGTTGTCCACGATCTCCCAAACCAAATGATGCAATCCACCCACATCAGTGGTACCAATATACATCCCCGGCCGCTTCCGCACAGCGGAAAGCCCCTCAAGGACTTGGATTTGATCTGCACTATAATCGGAATTATTCACTGGTTTCTGTGCTTCTGCCATATAAAAAAAGAATATTAAAAACTAAAATGCAGAAAGAATTTATCACAAGTGCATAAAAAAGTAAAAGCTATCTGGAAACCGCCCTACTTCTTGGTTGCTTATCGTCATATTGATCCAGATTCTCGATTCCTTCCCGAATCATTTCTTTTATCTGCACCAAAGAATAACGATCCTCAAGTACAATTGGCTTATCCTTGTACACAAAATACAAATTCTCAGAAAGCTCCTTCGTAGCATTATAGTCAAAAGTCACCAAAATATCATCATATCCTTCCAAATAAACATTGGAAATCGCATACAAAGATTTTCCAGTATCAATCAATCCAACATTGCTTTCATCAAGTACAAAACCGGCCTTCTCAATCACTCCGGCAATATAAATTCTTGCAACCCTCTGAGCATGAGTTTCAATTTGGGTAAGATCATCCTCATCATCAGATACCTCCACATCCGTCAACTCACTAAACCTTTGCTCCACCACTCTAATTAAATTTTCCAACTTAACAGGATCCTCCGAAATCAATTCACCATAAACAAAAACATTAACCAAAGCTTCAAAATCTCGATCGTAATCAGCCTCAAAAGAATATCCCAAAATATTTCCTTTCACCTCAACATATCTCTGATCAGCCGATAAAATACTCCCAAGAATCAAAGATTTTATGTTTTCATTTTGATCAAAAACAGCCCGGACCTCAGCCTCGATATCATCCACAGAAAGCTCACTCTCAAGCACCTCTCCAATCACTTCCTGTTGGACATCAATAAAACTCCACAACTTCTGCCTCTCCTCCAAATAAACCTCATACCTTTCCTTATGCGTAGCCCCGTAAACTCGAGTACTATTGTATTCCGGTGATTTTAGATATCCCCAAAAATCACCAATATCCTTTAACTGTTCATCAAAAAACTCAAACAGAGCTTTTGTCGAAGTTTCCTGCGGCATAAGCTCATTTATTTCCTTAACCAAACGACTCAAAGCCGCCGCGGCATCACTAACCTTGATCTCGTCATCAAAGAAAAATTTCATCAACCTTTTAATATATATAATCTTATAATTGACATAATCCTGCGACAAATCCTTCCGCAAAAACTCATCATAATTACCAAGAAGTTCGCGCTCAAGATCATACTTCTTAAGCAAATACTCTTCTTTATACATAACAGGACTCTTAATAAACAAATTCCTAAGCAATTGGTTTTGGTAAGCCAAGAATAATTCCAACTCAACAGGAGCTAAATCATTATTCGCCAGATATTTATCCAAATATTTAAAATATTTTTGTAAGGATTTCTCCGCAAAAACATTATTAATGCTGATAGCCTCATAAACATCCAACCAAAGTTCATTCAAAACTGACCTTTCATACCCTGCAAGATAAGCCTGCTCAAGCACATTCATAGAAACCAGATATTTAGGATCATCCACCGAATAAAGCAAAAACTCCTCATCAAACATATCTTCCCTAAATCCACCATTCAAAGAATTAAAGCTTTGCAAAGCCTCTACACTTTTATCTACCTGATTAGTATCGGCATAATAAACGGCATCCTGCAAATATGCCTGTTTTCTATCCGCATGCCACTGCTCCTTCTTAGATTCAAACAAAGTAAAGTTTTCCTGAAACCACATGTAAATCCCGCTAAACATGGAGTCACTTACAGTTTTACCTCTAGACAAAATATTAGAAGAAGTTTTTCTCTCGAGTTCATCAAAATAAACTCGATCTCTTGCGATATTCTCAGCAACAAATTCCTCTTTCAAATCCGAATCCGTAATCTGGGAAAGCTTAAATTCCTTAATAAGTTTGGAGTAAAAAAGATCGCTAAATCTCTCATCTACGCGATCAATTAAAACGGAGACCTTAGAACCTCGCGGAACCAGCAAAGAATTCATATAAACAGAATCGTAAAGACCATAAAGCCGATCAAGCGGCACCCCCTTCTGCAAAAACTGCACATAAACATCTCCATCAAAAACACTAAGATCCAATTTATTTCCATCAAATTTTAAATCAAAAACCGCATGATTCGGAATCAGCAAAACCCTATCACCGAACACAAAATTTGTTCTAAAGTTGCTTTTGAAAAAATTAACCCAAAACTCCCCCAAATTCACCTTAAACAATTCACCATTCTCCAGATTATTCTCAACCTTCGGATTAAAACGCAAAATTCCGTGATGATCCAGTACATTCTCACGCTCATAACTCAAATCCACCACCCCGGTTTCCGCCTCCTTATCAACAAAATATCCCTCAGCAAAAAAAGTTGCAGTAACCAGAACAAAGGACAAACTTGCAAACACAAGCGCTCTCACCAAATTTGCCGCAATGGAAAATTTTTCTTTCACCTCTATTTTTGGGATTTGATTATTAGTCATTTTGGGCACAATAAATCTTTATATTATAGCAGAAAATAGCCAAAAATGGAAGTACAGAAGTATCTATGCTAAACTGGTCCCAACAAATTTAAACCCTCCCCATGAAAAAACTCATCCTAGCTCTAATTATCACTCTTCTCACCCCCACTCTCGCCCTGGCATTCTACTCAGATGTCCCACAAAACAACGAACATTATCAAGAAATATACGATCTCTACGAAGCAAACCAACTCCCCAAAACCGAAACCTTTCGCCCCAATGATCAAGTAAAAACCGAAGATCTATACGAACTTCTCCTAAACTACGGCCAAATCAAAAAAAACGAGGAAACATACACAAAAACAGCGCAAGATCTCGGCCTCACAAAAAAATCATCCCACCCCGATTATTCCCTCACAAAAGAACAAATTCTCGAAAAAACCTTCTCCACCATCGGGGTCGGAGTCAATCAATTTTTCAACCGTGACTCCTTTCCCTTCAAAGATTTAAGTGAAAACTCTTCTACCGCCGCTACCGCAAAAGCCGCATACGACCTGGACATTCTCGAATCATCTCCCCAATATTTCAAAAAAGCCTCCCGTCCAACAAGAGCAGATCTCGCATACTACCTTTACCAAATCAAGAATAACGCCAACACACAGCACATCACAATCCAACTGGACTCAAATCCCAATTTTACCTCTCGCCAAAACAAGCTAATGGAAAGCCAAAAATTCTTGATACTAATGGATGTTTGGGAGACTCTAAAAACTGACCATTTCCAAAAAGACGAACTAACAGATGACGAATTACTCCTCGGAGCAATTGAAGGACTAAGCGCAGAAATAGGAGACACATATACAACATTCAGCCGTCCAAGCGATAGCAATATGATCCTGGACAGCATTTCTAGCCAATACGAAGGCATCGGCGTACTTGTTGAAATGATCGACAACAATCTCACAATAATTTCCCCTTTCAAAAATAGTCCCGCCGAAAAGGCAGGCCTTAAGCCAAATGACATCATCATCGAAATAGATGACAAAGATATAAGCTCCCTCCCCTACCTTGAAAGAATCCAACTGATAAAAGGGCCAGCCGGCACAAAGGTAAAAATTAAAGTTCTCAGAGGCAACATCAAAAAAAACATAAGTGTAACCCGAGAATCCATCGAAAACAAAAGCGTTTATCTGGAATTTCATAATGACATTGCCTACATAGAATTCAACAATTTTACCGACAACGCTTACTCCGAGTTCAAAAAAATCGCCCAGGAAATTGTCGACAAACAGGCAAAAGGAATCATCCTGGACCTCACAAACAACCCTGGAGGTTACCTGCAAACAGCCATAGACATCTTTGGCCTCTTCACCAACAAAAAATTGATCACAACACAACTAAAAAATTCAAACGGATCTACTGAAGATTACAAAAGCAATGGTAATGGTCTGCTAAAAGACTACAAAGAGAAAGTGGTCGTAATAATTAACGAAGGCTCAGCCTCAGCATCAGAAATTCTCACAGCCGCCCTGAGAGATCACAACATCTCCAAAAAAATTATTGGGGAAACCAGTTTTGGGAAAGGGCGAGTCCAAAAAATCGTCAACTACATAGACGGCTCACTCCTAAAATACACAAGTGCCGCATGGCTCACCCCAAACGGCAAAGACATCAACAAAAAAGGGATCAAACCGGATCGCATCGTAACAGAAAACTATCTTGAAGAAGCACTAAAAGAATTTTAAGCTGACGCATCCTCAATTGGAGGAACAACAACAGATTCGGGCTCTGCTTCAACCGGCGCAACAGCCTCAACAGGCTCAGACTCAACCGCAGCAGCTTCCGGCGCAACAGCCTCAACAGGCTCAGGCTCTGCCACAGCAGCCTCCGGCGCAACAGCCTCAACAGGCTCAGGCGCAACAGCTCCAGATTCAACTTTTTCTTTTTCGATTTCAACCGCTTTGGCATCCTGGGCGGCCAAAAGTTCTTCCGGATTAGAAGTTACAATTCTATCTTCATTATAAGAAGCAATCACCTGAATAGCCACATGCCTAAGACCTGCAAAGAAAAGTCCCTGCCCAACACCGCTATTCAATAGGATATACTTTTCACCTTCAGTCAGCTGGAAATTTTTATCCAAAACCTCAAGAGAAGAAGGTGCCTGTTTCAGCAACAACTGCATTGAAGAATTAGTTACAATCGGCTTTCCAAAAGGACTGCCCATAAAATCATCCACATCCTGAGTAATTGTAGTCACACCTAAATAATACTTTCGCGCCCTCTTCACAAGTCCAAACAAAAACTTCGCACTATCTTCATGTTGCATCATAGTCCAGGCCTCATCTACCACCAAAATCCTTTTCTTAAGCTTACTTCGAACCTTTGTCCAAATATAATTAAGAATAATATGCATAGCAATCGGCCTAAGCTCATCCTCCAAATCGCGAATACAGAAAACCATCAAACCACTTCCAATATCCACATTGGTCGGTTTATTAAAGATTCCGGAAAAAGATCCCGAAGTAAATTTAGATAATTTTTGTACAAGCTCAGTGGCTCCTTCCATAGAATTCAAAATCTGATACAGATCTTCCATTGTGGGCGGCTCAAACTGTGCCGGATTCTCAGTTTCCATTGTAATTCCCTTCAACGCATAAACATCCATCAAAGCTTTATCCAAAATAGAAGCCTCCGCCACGCTCACTCCACCAAACATAATTTTCAAAAGTCCATGCAAATTGATAATACTGGATCTAAGCAAATCTCCGGGCTTAACATCCTCGGTTCCATGTAGAGGTTCAGGCAGATCAAAAGGATTGATTCTGCGATCACTATTCAAACTCATTCGCAAATACTCTCCTCCAACCATATTACTAAGAGATTCATATTCATTTTCAGGATCAATCACCACCACATCCGTCCCCATCATCAAAGTTCTCAAAATCTCCAACTTAACCGCATAAGACTTACCTGCACCGGATTTCGCGAACACCACACTATTGGCATTCTCAAGACTAAATCGATCAAAAATTATCAAACTGTCATTATGACGATTAAGCCCATACAAAATACCTCTATCCGAAGTTAAATCCGAAGATGTAAAAGGAAAACTTGTGGAAAGCGGCCCGGTATTCATATTACGAACCGTATAAAGCTCATCCAAACAAATCGGAATTGTTGAATTAAACCCATGTTCAGATCGAAGCTGAGTTTTCTTAACCATAACAAGCTTCCCCGCCAACAAACTCTCAAGTTGTTTTCCCACCCTCTCCAACTTCTTCTCGTCATCAGTATAAACTGTAAAGTAGAGTGCAAACTGAAAGAATTTCTCTTGCCCTCGTTGAATTTCTGTACGCAAACCCTCAGCATCCTCAAGTGCCGTTTCCAAGCCCGGATCACGAACCTGCCCCTTTTCAGCATTGATCCGCATCGAAGATTGCATTTCCGCCACCTTCTTCTTCAAAACCTTCATTATTTTTTCCGACCTAATCGGATAAATAAACTGCGAAACATCAATGGTAACATCAAAATTAACAACAGGACTAAGCCAGTTAACATCCAAATAGCGAGGATAGGAATAAACATAAAAAGACCGCGCATACATCCCATCAACCCTGATAGAATCAAAATTAACCTCAAAAGAAGATGGAGCAATCAAATCCTTGATAGAACTCAACCCTTCTTGATAAACCTTCTCAGCCTCAATAAAAACTTTTCTTTCCTTCTCATCCACCCCCATTGCCTTAGCAATCTGCTGTTCGGAACTCTCTTCGCTTTTCGCCTTGGTAAGAGATTTTAGGCCTTTTTTCGTATTTAGATGCAAGAAAGATTTTATTTTATCCAAAATAGACAAACCCGATTTTTTAGTTTCAGCTTTTTGAGGTTTTTGCTCAATTCCAGATTTCTCAAGCTTTTCCACTGCTTCTTTCTCTACCTTCTCAACAGCTTCAAGATCCGGTTGATACTTTTCTTCAATCAAAACATCCGATCCTGGATTTTCACCCAATTCATCCACACTTGGCTTCTCCACCTTCAGATTTGGCAATCCCTCAGAAAAAGAACCTGAATCAGTAATCTGAGCCTTATTTGTAGATTTTCCGGCTTTCTCAGCAGTTTCCTTTAACCAAGAAGGAGCCTCCTTAGATTTAGGCCCTGCTTTCAAAACCGATTCTTCCTTTTGTTCCTGTATTTTTGTATCTTCAGTTGTAGGCACTTTTTGTTTTTATTTAATCCTAGTATTTTAGCAAAAAATCACCTTTTTTACAAGGGGTAAAGACTTATTTCTAGCAATTTCCAAAATTCATGATAGTATTGCAGACGATAAAATATCTCTAACCATATATTAACCGTGGAAGAAAAAGATCAAAAGAATCCGGAAGAAGAACCGGAAAAAGACGAGGGGAAAACCCCCGAAACCCCCGAAGATCAACAACTTTTTGATAACGAAAGTGGAGTAAAAAAACAGGACATCTCCGATGAAATGGAAACCTCATATCTCTCATATGCGATGAGTGTAATCGTTTCCCGAGCCCTACCGGATGTCCGCGACGGACTCAAGCCTGTACACAGGCGTATTCTATATGCCATGAACGAGCTGGGATTGCGCTCAAGCGGCTCATTCCGCAAATCTGCAGCGGTTGTCGGTGAAGTTTTGGCGAAATATCACCCGCATGGAGACACAGCCGTGTACGATTCAATGGTAAGAATGGCCCAGGATTTTGCCATGCGTTACGAACTGGTGCGTGGACAAGGAAACTTTGGATCTATCGACGGAGATTCTGCCGCAGCCATGCGTTATACAGAGGCAAAAATGGAGAAAATAAGCGATGAAATGATGGCTGATATCGATAAAGAAACCGTTAACTGGAGAGATAACTATGATGGAAGATATAAAGAACCAATTGTATTACCAACAAAACTCCCCCAACTGCTTCTAAACGGAACTACCGGTATCGCCGTTGGTATGGCCACCTCCATCCCACCACACAATTTGGGAGAAGTTATTGATGGAGTAATACATCTTTCCAACAACCCGGAAGCCACATTGGACGATTTAATGGAATTCATCAAAGGACCAGATTTCCCAACAGGAGGCCAGATTTATTGTATCGAAGATATCAAGAGAACATATGCTACCGGAAGAGGAGGAATAGTTTGCCGTGCAAAAACAGAAATTACAGACATAAAAAACGGAAAATCAGCAATTATAGTCTCTGAAATCCCCTATCAGGTAAACAAATCCAACCTAATCATAAAAATTGCAGATCTTGTTCGCGACAAAAAAATACTTGGAATCACAGACATTCGTGACGAATCAAACAAAAAAGGAATCCGAGTAGTAATCGAACTCAAAAAAGACAGCTTCCCAAAGAAAATTTTAAACCAACTTTTCAAATACACCCAACTGCAAACATCCTTCAACATGAATATGATTGCCTTGGTAGATGAAATCCAACCGCATCTTCTAGACCTTAAACAAGTACTGGAACATTTCATCAAGCACAGAAAAGAAGTTATCACCAGAAGAACGGAATACGATCTGAAAATAGCAAAAGCCAGAGCCCACATTTTAGAAGGATTAAAAATAGCCATCGACAACATCGACAAAGTCATCGCCACAATCAAAAAAGCACCCACAAAAGAAGAAGCCCTCACCGAGTTAATAAAAAAATTCAAATTCACAGAACTTCAGGGTAAAGCCATTCTGGAGATGAGACTGCAAACTTTAGCGGGATTGGAAAGACAAAAAATCGAGGATGAATTAAAAGAAAAAATAGCCCTAATCATCGAACTCGAAGGAATCTTGGCCGACACAAAAAAAGTTTTAAAAATTATGCAAGACGAACTGGCAGAAATTAAAGAAAAATATAACGACGAACGCCGAACGGAAATTATTCCAAATGCCATCAATTCAATTTCCCAAAAAGACACAATTCCAAACGAACCAATGATCGTAATGCTTAGCCAGGAAAACTACATAAAAAGAGTTCCAATTAACACATTTAAAGCTCAACACCGCGGAGGAAAAGGAATTATTGGAGGAACAACAAAAGATGAAGACGAGATTAGATCAATCACATACGCCATGAATCACGATGATCTATTATTCTTCACAAATCAAGGCCGGGTCTTTAAACAAGAAGTGTTTGAAATCCCTCAAGCCTCAAGAACCGCAAAAGGCCAGGCAATCGTAAATCTCCTTCAGCTTCAAAAAGAAGAAAGAGTAACCGCGATCCTAAATGCAAAAAGCAAATTCATGGGACAATATCTCACCATGGCCACAAGAAACGGAACTATCAAAAAAACAGCGGTTGAAGATTTCAAAAATGTCCGAAAAACCGGATTAATCGCCATAAAACTCCGAGACAACGACTCTCTTGAATGGGTTAAAGAAACCTCAAAAGGAAACGAAATAACTCTAATAACCAGAAACGGGAAATGCATCCGTTTTGATGAAAAAGATGTCCGAGGTATGGGAAGAGCCTCAATTGGAGTACGCGGAATCAAGCTTAAAGGAGAGGATAAAGTGGTAGAAATGGCTACCGTAACAGACCCCGAAGACACCCAACTTTTGGTAGTGATGGAAAATGGACTTGGGAAAATGACCAAAATAGTCAATTACAGAAAACAAGGAAGAGGTGGAACTGGCGTAAAAACAGCAAATATTACCACTAGAACAGGGAAAATTGTTGGTGCAAAAATTATCTCAAAAGACACTAATGCAGACTTAGTAATGATTTCTAAAGCGGGCCAGGTGATCAGACTTCACACTTCAAACATCCCGTCTCAGGGAAGAAGCACCCAAGGAGTCTACCTAATGCGACTTAAACCAAAAGACCAGGTTGCTTCAATTTCATTGATTAAAAACATCGAAGAACTAGACAGCACTACAAAAAAAGAAGAGCAGAAAGACACAAAAGCCCAGCCTCTTATTACTAACTAAATACATATGAAAATCAAGGCACTAAGTTTTCTTTTTGCTTTCATTCTTATATCCAGCTCGGTTTTTGCCTATAGTGGAGATATTTCTATGTCCAACGGAACACTACGCTTTTCCAGCGACAACTTCATCCAGGGACAAACCGTTCGAATTTACTCCTCCGCAACCAACAACAGCCAACAAGATTTGCTTGGAGTAGTGCGCTTTTTCGCAAACAACTCTCAAATCAGTTCAGATCAGGCAGTTTCAATCTTCGTAGGCAAAACAGATGACATTTTTATTGATTGGACTCCCCAGACTTACGGCAATCAAACCATCAAAGCCCAAATATTCCCATGGGATAGTGAACTAGATGATCCATCAAACAACACCATAAGCACAAACATCTATATCGCCCCAGACACAGATGGTGACGGCATACCCAACGCCAGCGATCCCGACGACGACAATGACGGAATTAGCGACGACAATGACGATTTTCCCTTAGACCCAGGTGAGCAACATGACACAGACGGTGACGGCCAAGGAGACAACGCCGACCCCGACGACGACAATGACGGAATCCCAGACGAACATGACGATCTCCCCTATGATCCCAACGAAAGCACCGACACAGACGGCGACGGTCAAGGGAACATCGAAGATACCGACGATGACAACGACACAGTGTTAGATATCCAGGAAGACAACCAAGGAACAGACCCCCTAAACCCCGACACAGACGGCGACTCCTACAATGATGGCATAGACCCCTTCCCACTGGATCCAAATGAATGGGAAGACACCGACAATGACCAAATCGGAGATAACACCGATACAGACGACGATAACGATGGTATTTTGGACGAAATGGATGACTTCCCAAAAAACAAAGGCCCCTTCATAGAATTGAAAAAAAATCCAAAATTAGTCGATATTCTTGATCCATATACATTCGACGCCTCACCTTCTTATGACGAAGATGGCAATATTATCTCCTATATTTGGAAAATAAATGGAGAGGAATTTGAAGGAAACTCAGTCACTCATACATTTGAAAAAGTGGGGAAACACAGCATAGAACTAACAATCACCGACAATCAGGGAGAGCAAAGAAGCAAAACTTTCCAAGTTAGTGTTCTCAACCTAAATCTATTCCTACAACTCGGTCTCACTTTATTATTAATTTTGCTTGCAATACTCATGTACACAAAGTATATTGCAAAGGCTAAAAATTCAAAACTTAAGAAGAAATAATGAAAAAAGACATTCACCCGAAATATCAACCCACAACTTTTACCTGTTCATGCGGAGCTACATTTAGTACTGGATCCGTATTGGGAGGAGAGTTTAAAACAGAAATCTGTTCGAACTGTCACCCTTTCTTTACAGGAACCCAAAAACTTATTGATTCAAGCGGACGCGTAGACAAATTCATGGCCAAAAGAAAACAGGCACAAGCACATGCTGAGAAAAATGTTAAGAAAGTAGATAACACTGACGAGACTGACGAGACTCCAGAAACCCCAGAAGAAGAACCAGCAAAAGAAAAAGCACCAGCTAAAGAAAAACCGGTCAAAGAAGAAGCGCCAGCCGAAGATCTGGAAAAAGCCGCTTAAATAAACCTCACATATTATGCCAGGAAATACCTTTGGAAGCCTATTTAAGCTTACAACATGGGGAGAATCTCATGGAGAAGCTCTAGGCCTTGTTCTTGATGGTTGCCCGCCTAATATTCATCTCACAGAAAAAGATATTCAAAAAGAGGTCGATAAAAGAAGACCAGCCGAAAACTCTCGAATCACAACTGGACGCAGAGAAGAAGACCAAGTGCAAATCCTCTCTGGAGTTTTTGAAGGAAAAACCACCGGAACCCCTATAGCAATCCAATTTGCCAACAAAGACACCCGCTCACAGGATTATTCAAATACTAAAGATATTTATCGCCCCGGACACGCCGATTACACTTACGACCTAAAATATGGCATCCGCGACTATCGCGGGGGCGGCAGATCTTCAGGACGCGAAACAGTTTGCAGAGTTGCTGGAGGAGCAATCGCAAAAAAATATCTAAAACAACACAGCAAAACACAATTCATCGGCCACACAGTAAAAATTGGGGCAATTGAAGCCAAAAAATTCGACAAATCTACGATAGACAAAAACGAACTCAAATGTGCAGATCCAAGCGTAGCCAAAAAAATGCAAAAATATGTCGAAAAAATTCGCACAAAAGCGGATAGCATCGGTGCAATAATCGAAATAATCATAAAAAATCCGCCAAAAGGCCTGGGCGAACCTGTTTTTGACAAACTAGACGCAAGGCTAGCCACTGCCATGATGAGTATTGGAGCTGTAAAAGGAGTGGAAATCGGAGCAGGATTCCATGTTGCCGAAATGAAAGGAAGCGAAAATAATGATCAGATGCAAAGCAAAAACAAATTTCTCAGCAACAATAGCGGAGGCATACTAGGAGGAATCTCCACAGGAGAAGATATCGTGCTAAGACTAGCTATAAAACCGGTCCCCAGCATTGCTCTCAAACAAAAAACCATCAACACAAAAGGAAAAAATGCTATAATCCAAACACATGGTCGCCACGATTGCTGTCTAGCTCCCCGCATAATTGCAGTAGCCGAAGCAATGGCCGCCCTGACAATAATGGATTTTTACCTCATTCAGCGTGGAACATCATGAACAAAAAGCTCTAATTAAAGCCAAAAGGCGCGACGAAAAAAAGCGCCCTAAAATGAAAGTATCCGGAAAAAGTGTATTTAAACTCAAAGAACTAATTAACAAGAAAAAATGATCGCATATCTCAAAGGAAGAATCATCAAGAAACTGGAAAAAGGAGTAATATTGGAAAACCAGGGAATCGGCTACATGATCTTCATTCCCAAAAATCTTTTTGAACAATTAAACGACGAAATGGAGTTTTTCATCTATAACAATGTAAAAGAAGACGCTTTTGACCTTTACGGATTCATCAATTACGAAAACCTGGAATTTTTTAAAAAACTAATTTCCATCAACGGAATCGGCCCAAAAGTTGGCCTGGAAATTATTTCCCAAGACCAAGACAAGCTTACTCAAGCCATTTTGGAAGGAGACGATAAATACATCTCAAAAACTCCCGGAATCGGCGCAAAAACAGCTAAAAGAATTATCCTGGAACTTAAGGGGAAACTAGACCTAACCGCCTCAGATCGACCATTTAGGTCTCTAGACAAACAAACCTGCGAGGAAGTAAAAGAAGCACTCCAGAAATTTGGCTATCGTGCCGCCAAAATAAACGACTTCCTTTCCGAACTCCCCGAAGAAATCACAAAAACAGAAGACATCATTCAATACTTCCTTAAAAATGCTTAAAAAAGGCCAAGCTCACCTGATCACAAATCCATCAAACATCCGCTATTTGTCCAACTTCACAGGCTCGAACGGCTTTATCCTAAGAACAAAAAGTAGCAGTTACCTTTTTACCGATTTTCGCTACATCGAAAGAGCCAAAGCCAGCATCCCGTCAGAAATAAAAATAATCGACACCACAAAAATGTGGAAAAACGAAAAAGAACTTAAAGAAAACTGGCAGAAAATTCTCAAAAAACACAAAATAGAAAGACTTGGAATCGAAGAAAACCACCTAACAATCGCGCGCTTCAAAAATTTTAGAAGAATAAACCGAGGACTTGTTGTAAAATTCTTCAACATGCTTAACGAAATCGAAAAAATCCGAGAAATCAAAAACAAACAAGAAATCACTCTAATTACAAAAAGCCAACGCATCAACGAAAAGGTTTTTGCGGAGCTAAAAAAACACATAGAACCCAGCGTAACGGAACTCGAACTGGCCTGGAAAATCCAAGAACTCGCCCACAAACACGGCGCAGACGGCCTCTCCTTCGACCCAATTATCGCCTTTGGCTCACACAGCGCAATCCCCCATCATCTCTCAAGCAAAACTCGCCTCAAAAAAGGCGATCTAATCCTAGTAGACATGGGTATGAAATATCAAGGCTACTGCTCAGACATGACCCGCATTATCTTTACCGCCCCACCAACTCCCAAACAAAAAGAAATCTACGAACTGGTACTCAAAGCCCAAAAACAAGCCATTTCAAAAATAAAAGCGGGGATAACCGGAGCCCAAGCCGACACCTACGCCCGAAAAATAATAGAAGATGCAGGTTACGGCGAACAATACGGCCATGCCGGCGGACACGGAGTCGGCCTGGACATTCACGAAATCCCATCGCTATCAGACAAATACCAGGAAAACCTAAAAGCCTCCTCAGTAATAACTGTCGAACCGGGAATTTACCTCCCCGGAGAATTTGGCATCCGAATCGAAGATATGATTCTGGTGCAAAAAAGCGGGAATAAGAACCTGACGCTTTCTCCTTCCAAAATCCCCCACTTTCCACTAAAATAAAGCCCGTTCTAATCAAATTTATATGTGCGGAATATTCGCCTATACAGGCAAGAAAAAGAACTCAGCAAAATTGGTAATAGAAGGGCTCAAACGCCTTGAATATAGAGGATACGACTCTTGGGGAATCGCCTACAAAAGCGGCAAGGACATTCATATTCACAAAGAAGTTGGAAAAATTGGAGAATTTAAGATCGAAGGTAGCAAATTTGATCCATCCAACATCGCCATAGGTGAAACGCAAGACACACAAGTAGCCATAGGCCACTCTCGCTGGGCCACTCACGGAGGAGTAAACGAAAAAAACGCCCACCCTCATTTCACCGAAGACAAAGACATTGTTCTTGTACACAACGGAATCCTCGAAAACTACAAAGAACTCAAAACCTACCTCCAAAAACGAGGCCATAAATTTATCTCAAAAACAGACACCGAAGTTATCGCCCATTTAATTGAGGAACACGCCCAAAATCACAATTTCGAGGAAGCTGCAAGATTGGCAATGCAGGAAATGGAAGGCCGATATGCCATTGTGGTTATCAACAAACAAAACAATCAAATTGTCGCGGCTCGCAAAGGCTCGCCGCTAATTATCGGCGTAGGCGAAAAGGAATTTTATATCGCTTCAGATATTCCAGCATTTTTACCATACACAAACAAAGTTATCTACCTGGACGATTACCAAATCGCTAACATCAACGAAGGAAAAATTAAATTTTACGATACCCAAAAAAGAGAAGAAGTGGAGAAAAGAATTATTGAGATTGACTGGGACGAAGAAAGCGCGGAAAAAGGAGAATTCCCCCATTTCATGATCAAGGAAATCATGGAGCAAAAAGATTCCCTTAGCCGAGCCATCAATCAAGATCCTTCAATAATCGAAAAAGTTGCCAAAGAAATCCGCTCCGCCGGATCAATTTATTTAACCGGTTGTGGAACAGCCGGAAAAGTGGCAATGGTCGCTCAATATCTATTTGGAGAAGTGTCAAAATTGCAAAGTCATTTTTATTTTGGATCAGAATTTTTGAGCCAGGCAGGATTCCTGAACAAAAAGAGCATAGTTATCGCAATTTCCCAATCTGGTGAAACAGCAGATACAATGGAAGCTTTAGAAATGGCTAAAGAAAAAGGTGCAAAGATAGTTTCAATTGTAAATGTCGAAAATTCCAGCATGGCCAGAATTTCCGATTTTGTAATTCCCATCAAAGCCGGACCGGAAAAAGCCGTAGCATCAACAAAAGCTACCAGCTCCCAACTGGCAATTCTCACCCTCCTAGCCTACGCAATGGACGGAGGAATCATCATCGGGAAACAACTGCTAATCAATACAACCAGCCAAATTAACGACATGGTAAACCCCCGCTACGAAGACCACATCATGAAAATTGCCAAAAAAATCAAAGATATCGAATCCATGTACATCATAGGCCGTGGAAAAAACTACCCCATTGCCCTGGAATCAGCCATTAAACTCCAGGAAGTTTCATACATCCATGCCGAAGGTTTTGCCGGCGGAGAGCTAAAGCACGGCCCAATTGCCCTAATAAGCCAAGGAACTCCCGTAATAGCCTTAGTCTCAAATGACCAACACAAAAAAGACATTCTCTCTAATTCCATCGAAATAAAATCCCGTGGCGGCTTCATCATCGGCATCGCCCCGGAAAACGACGAAGCCTTTGATTTCTGGATCCGCGTCCCCGATACTGGCGAAACTTCCCCAATAGTAAACATCATCCCCGTCCAAATCTTAGCCTATCAATTGGCAGTGCTACGCAAAAACAATCCAGACATGCCGCGAAATTTGGCAAAAAGCGTTACGGTCAAATAGAGTGTTTGTCCATTTGCCTCTTTTCACAAAACAAAGGCCATAAATCCACTCCTAGTTTTTCGTAAGAATTCTTGCGAATCTTGGCAATTGAGGCATAAAACTCCTGATTCCCAAAAGGTATCTCAAAATAATCCCTAATAAAAGATGTAGCCACCTCAAGAACCGGCTCAATATGTGCAACTTCTGCACGCATAGCTCGATCTATTGCAATCCTCTTCAAAGCTAGTTTTTCTATCAAAGAAAGATCCTTTAATTTCAAAAATTTTAAAACCTCATGCAAAGCCTCCTCATAAACCTGTTGAGAATCATAGCTAGATTCCACTTTTTCCATACACAAAATTAATGGAAGCTAATTTAACCTAAGAAAAACTCAATGTCAAAGTCAAATTGCCATTTCCCCTATTTCCTATATAATCAAAACAAGAAATCACCTCATTTCCTATGCTCAAAAAGAAAACCAAAATTGTCTGCACGCTGGGACCTTCTTCCGACTCTGTCAGCGAGATAACCAGACTTATTCAATCTGGAATGAATGTGGCCAGGCTCAATTTTTCGCACGGTAGCCACAAACACCATCTCCAAATCATCAAAAATCTCCACACAGCCGAGAAAAAGACAAAACAAAGAGTGGCGATTTTACAGGATCTCCAAGGGCCAAAAATCCGCTTGGGAGAAATTGAAGGAGACGGAATTAAGTTAAAAAAATCAGAGGAATTTGAGCTAACTGCAAAAAAACTAATCGGCAAACGCACAGAAAAAGGAATAATCGTTTCCGTTCAATACAAAGAATTGATAAAAGATCTAAAAAAAGGCGACCTCGTACTAATAAACGATGGACTGATAGAAGCAAAAGTTGTCCGCAAAACAAAAGATTCCGCAATCTGCAAATCGATAGTTCCAGGAGTTCTGGAATCCCATAAAGGCATTGCCTCCCCCACCGCCTCATTTTCCGTTCCGGCCATCACAAAAAAAGACCGTGAAGATCTAAAATTCGGACTAAAAAACAAAGTGGATTTTGTAGCCTTATCATTTGTAAAATCCGAAAAAGACATCCAGGAACTACGCGCACTCATAAAAAAATACCGAGGCCACGCCAAAATAATCGCAAAAATAGAACGACATGAAGCTGTCTCCCGCCTTAAAGAAATTACAAAAGAAGCAGACGGTCTAATGGTAGCCCGTGGAGATTTAGGAATAGACATTCCTGCCGAACAAGTACCAATCGTTCAAAAAAGAATGATCTCCCTGGCAAACCGCCACGCAAAACCTGTAATCACGGCAACACAAGTCTTACAATCAATGACAACCGCGCCAAGAGCCACCCGGGCAGAGATTTCCGATGCCGCCAATGCCGTTTTCGATAACACCGATGCCATAATGCTTTCCAACGAATCCGCCGTGGGCCGTTTTCCTTTCCGAGCGGCAAAAACATTAAGCCGCGTTGCTATGGCCGTAGAAAAAGAAATGCAAACTCGTCCCGAACTTCTTGGCCCAATTCAGGCCTACCACAATTATCACAGCACAAACGCCACCTGCCAAAACGCCTGCAAACTTAGCAAAGATACAAAATCAAAATACCTAATCGTCTACACAGAAGACGGATACACAGCCAGGCAAGTAGCAAAAAATCGCATCTACACAGAGATAATCAGCATCACCCCTGATGAAAAAGTTTCTCGAGAACTCACTCTCACCTGGGGCCTAAAGCAAATCTACACAAAGAAATTTAAGCAAAAAGGCACAGACAAAACCGCAAAAATTGTTGAATACCTCAAACAACAAAAGCTTCTAAAGCGCAGCGACAAAATTGTAATCATCTGCAACGCCTCAAGCAAAGAAAAATTAATATCTACAATAAAAATATGAGAATAATTGGAATTGATCCTGGCACAGCAATAACCGGATTTAGCATTATGGACCTGAAAAACAGGGAATTGAAACTTATAGATTATGGCTGTATCCGAACAGCAAGCGGCCTCGCGCAAAATGAACGCCTAAACCAAATTGCCCAAGATTTAAAAACTTTAATAAAAAAATATAAACCAAACCACGCCGCCATCGAGCGCCTCTTTTTTAACAAAAATGTCACAACCGCTATTTCTGTAGCCCAAGCCAGAGGAGTTGTTTTGCAAATACTAAAAGAAAACGGCATCGACTCTGAAGAATTCACTCCACAACAAATAAAATCCGCCATCTGCGGAAACGGCAGAGCCGACAAAAAAATGGTCCAGGAAATGGTTCGTCTAATCCTAAAACTAAAAGAAACACCACAACCGGACGATGCCGCCGACGCAATAGCCATCGCCATAACCTCACTTAACACTCACAAATTCGCCTAAATATGAAGAAAATTCTCTCAATTCTTTGGATAATAATAGCGATCTG
>Ga0180007_10002610_pt1 | contig 21175 bp, 18 predicted proteins | sample MM_PC_MetaG_FD_121122 | JGI IMG/M metagenome (GOLD analysis project Ga0180007, IMG submission 121122) | Groundwater microbial communities from the Aspo Hard Rock Laboratory (HRL) deep subsurface site, Sweden - MM_PC_MetaG | ecosystem: Environmental > Aquatic > Deep subsurface > Groundwater... | reverse complement strand
GTTATTTCCTGGCTAAGAATTGGTTTAATCCAACGATATTTTTCTTCTGATGTTGATTTGGGCATAGTTTTTGACATATGCCCTTAGAATACCAGAAGTGCAATATGTTCGTGCACATTACCTTTAGGCCTTGACAAAATAATAGACTTATGATAATGTTCAGCATTACTAATTTGTTCATTAAAAAGATAATATCAAGTAAAGATCAATAAAGAATTTCACCTTTAATCAAGGAGGAAAAAGTGATTATTACCCGAACGGCTCAATACTTTTTGTTGATTTTTTTGGGAATTTTGGGGATGTTATTGTATCTTTTGATTTTTCGCTCTACTCCCAGCAATCTTTTTTGGATTGCCTTTACTCTGTGGTTTTTATGGATATGGCAATTATCGTCGCCGTATAAAAATTTTGATTTTAAGATGCATAATCTTCCCATTGATCCAAAAGGAGAGAAATCGCTTTTCGTTTCCGCATGGATAGGCCATACATGGGAAATAAGCTGTACTGATATTGATAAAGAAAAAGGAGTGCGCTTTTCTGTTTCTAAGATTAAGAGCGTGTCTATTAATAATGTTCAAAAGGAAGAAATCGGGGGTTTTTTTCTACTCCCTTCTTCTTTTGAAGCTACCATACAACGCTTATCGGGTCATCTGGAGCTTTTGGTAATTGACTCAGCCGGCGCCAGAAAGGAAAAGTATCTGGAAAAAATTAAAAGCAATTCATTTGCACTCATGCTTCATTTTGCTGCCAAAGGTGATAAAGGGAGTTTAGCAGTCTTTGAAGTAATTAAGAAAACACCCTCTTGGAAAGATAGTCTATTAACACCTTTTTTTAGAAAGGAGGTCAAAGATGCTTTTTAGAAGTAATAAAAAAGATGAAAAAGAAGAAGAAGAAAAAACAGTTGAGCTCACACCCGAACAGAAAGCTAATCAGATGCGAGAGGAAAGAGTGAGTAACACGCTGGGTAAAAGAGAATCTCTTCTTAAGGAAAATCCTCGACTTTCCCTCGGAACAATTCCTGATGATAGACAACTTGTTCTATCTAATAGGGTAAATTCTGAATTTTCCACGCTACCTCAATTAAGCAATCTAAAAACAGTCCAGCCCATAGAGTATGTAACAAAATGGGCTGCCTTATTCAGTGAACACCATTGGAACAATGGTGAACTTAAGGAACTTGCATTTGACGCTCTTGAAGGTCTTATTAGTTCCCTTGAAACAGATATGCCCCATCAAGTTGAACTTCAAGTGAAATGCCTGGTAAGAGCACTGGTCAGAGACCACCTGGAGGAAGTTGGATTTAAATCTTTTGAGGTAAGATTTGAAAAGAGAGCAAGTTTTCATGATCCTAAAAATTGGAATCGATTACCGAAAACTCGCACAAATCTCATAGAACAAACAGAAGAAGACGAGGAAACTGGTAACTTTTTCTACATTATGACCGGCCCTGAAGATGTACCTCAAAGAATGCGAATGTTAACCATTGATAATTCCAAAGTAAGAACCAGTGGTAAGGCATTTCGCGCTCTTAAACTACTCAGACAGCTACCAGATGGTGTGGTGCAAGACGTCTGGGTGGCAGAGCTTTTGGGCCCTGACAGAAGAATCAATGGTGAATCCGATCCTCTCCTTATTGTCCAGATTGCAGGATATTCATACGCTCTTTGTGAGTGGACAGAGTAATCAAGATATTATCTTAACCCACTGTTTTCAAATCAGTGGGTTTTTTTATTTCACTTTTTTTGCTATAATTAACTTGTATGTCAAAACCAATCATTATCTCCCTCGGCGGCTCCATTATGGTGCCTGATGAAATAGATGTCAGTTTTCTCAAGAAATTCAGGAAGATAATTTTGGATTTTGTCAAAAAGGGCCATCGTGTGATTATAGTCGCCGGCGGCGGCAAGATTTGCCGGCGATACGATGCCGCCACCAAAGCCATTTTTCCCAAGGTATCAGACATTGATTTAGATTGGATAGGCATTGCTTTTACTAAAATAAATGCCGAGTTATTAAGAGCCGTTTTTGGTCAACAAGCTTACGAAAAAATTATAGATAATCCGACCAAGAAGATTAAGACTAACAAGAAAATATTGCTTGGCTGTGGTTGGTTGCCTGGCTGTTCCTCGGATAAGGATGCTGTTTTATTGGCTAAGACTTTTGGTGCCAGGACAGTGATTAACTTGACCAATGTGGACTACGTTTACGATAAGAATCCCAAGAAGTTCAAATCAGCCAAGCCATTGAAAAATATCACCTGGCAGGCTTTTAGAAAAATAGTCGGTTCCAAATGGAATCCCGGGGCAAACTGGCCTTTTGACCCGATTGCCGCTAAGCTGGCGCAGAAGTTTGGTATTAAGTTAATCGTTTGCCAGGGAGTTAATTTGAATAATTTTAAGAAGGTTTTGGCTGGTAAGAAGTTTGTGGGGACGGTGGTGGGTTAAAGCAATCGAATATTTTGCAATAAGTTATTATCCTCGCATAATTTTATGAGTATCGAAGATTATAAACCATCAGAGTTTGATAATCAGTATAAAAAAGAATCTAGCCCACAAGATGATGAGGCGCAAAACGGGGAGAATAAGTACGCTGAACTGCGTCAATTCTCCAAGGAATTACTCCCGAATCAAAGATGGGACGTTGCTCAGGAAGTGAAGATGAAAAGAAATGAATGTTTTGCTCGTAAAGAAGAACTATCAGAAAAATTAGAAAACCTGACTAAAGAAGTGCAAGAACGAAAAGCAGGAGTTGACCAGATTATTAAAGAAATTGGTGATATTGAAGAAATGATGACACAAAAAAGGGGATCGACTATATCTAGCTTTCTTAATTTTTTTGCATTAAGAAAATTACAAAAGAAGAAGGAAAGTAAGGAGTTTTCAAAGGACAGTTTTGAAAAAGAATATTTAGAGACCAAAGAGGAAAGCGAAATAGTCAGGGATTTATTGGATGATAAAACAAGAATTGATGAAAGCAGACAATTTTTAAATCAATTTTATTCAGGTCTAGAAAGCAAATGGAATAAATATCAAGAGGAATTGAATATTAGAGATATTAAAAATATTGTTAGTGATTATAATGTAAATTTTATTCATGGCATACATCCAAATTTTATTCCTAGTGGGAATTCACCTCTCCAAGACTGGGTTGATTGGAAGACAAAATTAAAAATACTTCTTGCTTTGGAGCCAACAATATCAACTTCAACAATTAAACAAGGCGATAGCTGGGAAAAAATGTTTGCCAGAATGGGCGTTATTTTAAATAGCGGCTTGGTACAAGCCGCAAGTCCAGATGATATGGGTAGCCGGGCTACTACATTGAAGCAGAGAAGAGTTATACCTTCATCAGAAACGATGAAAGATCAAATAAAACGGGCAATTACCGATACTCATCCCGAAGGCGGTTACAATGAGTTGGTGGTAGAAAATCCCAAAGTCAGTGGTCTTTATGTTTGTTTGGATGACACAGGTAATATTATTAAAAAAGATAAAGTTTCTGCTGAGGAAATGGTTAATATGTCAAAGGAACTTGGCATGCCTCTCTATGCTATTCAGGGAGGTATTGTTTACGAAACAGAATATGATCAAGAAAATAAAACATTATTGACAAAAAACATAAAGAGTCCAAAAGATTTTGCTAATGAACATTTTAAAATAACTGATTCACAAAAAGAGCAGATACTTAATGATATATTTAATGATTCACCTTTCAAGATTGAATCACCGGAAGTTCAGTATGTTGACAGTCGAGGTCAGGGAAGGCAATGTTATATAGAGACTAATTTTTCTGAAGTAAACAAAAAAAACAAAGAAGGATTATCCGTAGACAAGAAAAGAAAGCTAGCCGAAATCCCTATGATAGGAAGAAAAATAACTTATTATATAGATGATGAAGATAAATTAAGATGTCAAGGAGAGTATACACATACAAAAGAAATATATGGGCTTTATATGGGGTCTAAGAGTCATTATATCGATATAGGATTTACGCATCATGATCTTGGCCAGCCGATAACTAGCAATGAAATCTATCTAACGGGTATGAAAGAATCTATTAATGAAATTAGTAAAAAAAGAAAGGGGATTATTGAAAAGAAAGAAAATACAGAATTTTATGATGATTGGTTAAATATGCTCGCGTTTCATCTTTACGGTTTTGGAGAGCAGGCAGGAGAAATGGGAGACAAAGAAACACAACAAAGAGCTTTAGAATTAGCTAATGATATTATAAAAGAGGAAAAATACAAAGAGGTTATGGATAAGAGAATTGATAATGAGGGAAGGTTAAAGATAACAATTGAAGATATTAAATGATAAAAAAAGTTTTAGCTGGCCAGAAGTTTATGGGGACGGTGGTGGGTTGACCTTTTGAATACCCACCGCACCCGCAGAGGGGTGCGCTGGGTGGATTTATTGAATTGTTTAAGATTAAACCCAGCGTGGGCCTCTGTGCCCGCGGTGGGTGATGGCTAACTTCCCGGGCGTTTCAACTAGGCTCTGCCCCGACTTACCAATTTAGATTTGACACATTTCTCCCATTTGCTATACTGTGGACAAGCCATAGACAGTAGGCGCCCTTCGACAAGCTCAGGGCTTAATAACCTACCGAGGCGAAGTTTTTGAGGTCTGTGGCTAGCCACAGATTTTTTGATTAAATATTGGTTAACGGGTCTGAAGACCCTCACTACGAACAGGGAATCGTAGCAAAGACCTTCAGGTCTGTCAGCGGTTCTAATTAATAAAAAAATGCCTAAAACAAGACAGCAAAAAGAAGCAACACTCAAAAAGTTAGAAGAGAATATTGCGAAAATGAAAGTCGTTTATTTTACGACTTTTGATGGGTTGAAGGTTAAAGAGACAGTGGAGCTGAGGAATTTATTAAGGGTGCAAAAAATTGATTACGAAGTGATTAAAAAGACTTTGTTAAAGTTAGCTTTTAAAAAATACAAATTGGATATTGATGTTGATAAAATATCCGGCAGTTTAGGTATGGCTATTGGCTATAAAGATGAAATAACGCCAGCTAAAGTTTTGGATAAATTTAGCAAAGAGCACCCAACCTTGAAATTGGTGGGTGGCATCTATGAAAATAAATTCATTGATCAGAAAAAAGCTTTAGCTTTAGCAAAAATACCCGGCAAGGAGGAATTACTGACAAAACTGGTTTGGCTGGTTCAATATCCGGTTTCTGGATTAGTTAACGTATTGCAGGGTAATTTACGAGGTTTAGTTTATGCCCTAAAAGCAATCTCGGAAAAGAAGCCGGCAGGCGGGTAAATTGGGTATCGGTATCGATTCATGTCCGCCCAATTTTAAAAAACATTTGTATTATTAGAAATCACTAGCTTGATCACTAAGTAATATCATTGATGAATTGTAGAAAAATTGGGCGGGCAAGTAACGTAGTGGTATTTGTCAATCGTATTCGTCACTAATCCAATATCCTAATCCTAATACGTAACGTATATCGAGACCGAGACCGAAACCGTATTCCAACTAGTGGCTAATTAACTAATAACTAACAAACTAATATAAAACAATATGGCAGACGAACAAAAAAAAGTAGAAGTGCCTGAAAAATTTAAGGATCTAGTGGAAAAGATTGAAAAGTTATCAGTCATAGACTTAGCTGAATTAGTGAAAGTTTTGGAAGATAAGTTCGGTGTTTCAGCGGCAGCGCCAGTGGCTGTCGCGGCAGCGGCAGGAGTAGCGCCAGTAGGCGAAGAGCAGACCACTTTTAATGTGGAGTTGACAGGAGCTGGCGGAAATAAAATTGCCGTGATCAAAGTCATTAGAGAAATCACACAAAAAGGCCTGAAAGACTCTAAAGATTTGGTAGATGGCGCGCCCAAGATTGTTAAGGAAGGCGTTTCCAAAGAGGAAGCTGATGAATTGAAAAAGAAATTAGAAGCAGCCGGCGCCACAGTGGTTTTGAAATAAATTTGCATAACAAAAAATTACCCTGAGCTTGCCGAAGGGTAGTTTTTTTATTTATAATTATTGGCTTAACTCAATTTCATAGATTTTGGTGCTATTCAATAGATAGGCGCGTTTTTCTTTTTCTTTAACCACAAAATCAATCAAATTGTTAAATCTGTCTGAAGTATATTGATTTAAGAACTTACCATTTTTATTGAAAACAACCAATCTTTTTCCTTGGCTATCCAAAATATAAATATTATTGACACTTGTATCAGTCCAGATTTGACTTGGGGTATTAAGCACTGGATCAATTGTTTCTATTTGCCAGTCATCCTTATATCCTTTTGACAAACGGTAGACTTCGCCGTTTGATTTAAGAACGTAGATTGAACCGTCGACAGCTAGCGATCTAGAATCTCGTAGATCAACACCTGTATCCTTTACCCAGTTAGTAGGATTGCTATATCCCGCATCAGTTTTTTGCGCTCTATATATCTGATTGTTTAAAATATCAATCAAATAAATTTTTGACTGATAAAAAGCCATATCAGCTATGTTCACCTCTTCGGCTGTTAAGGCGAATTGGAGTGGCTTTAATTTCTTGGCATTAACGTCGTATTCTTCAAGTTTATTGGCCGTGTCTAGGAAAAGCAATTTTGAAGTTGATTCCGTAAGTATGTATTGAAAATTATTTTCTAACTCATTATTACCTAAAGCAGTAACCTCTTTTTTATCAAGGTTTAATTGATTAACTGAATTATCAGCTGGATTGAAAGCATAAATATTGTTGCTAATTAAAGCTAAACCGTAGATTTTAATTAACGGGTCCAGGGTGGAAAAGTCAGCAACTTGATTAGGCTTTTCAATTTGAATGATATGTTTAGTTTTATATAATTGGACATTAATGGCAATTTGCAGCTCGTCAGATTTTTGTTTTTGTTCATCTTCTTTCTTTGGCAGTCCATTCAGTAGATTCCGCGCTTCAGCCAGAAGTTGTTTAGCTCTTTCCTCGTTGCCGTATGATAGAGCTGATTCAGCTTCAGTTGTTTTTTGTGAAATAGAAGAAACTGTTTGATCATATTCAGTTTGTCTTTGCGTAGCCTCTTTCTTTTTACCCATGCCAACAATACTTTGGGTAAAAGCAAAAGCGATAATTATAATAATGACCAAGATAATTTGACTAAATCTGGGCAAGCGCTTGAATCTGATAATCAGATTAGAAATTGTGCTGCCAAAGCTGAATCTAGAAGTTTTTTCAGCTAATGCCATTTCTCTTTTCTTTTGGAAAAGCTGCATGAATCTTCTTAGGCCGACAATAATAAAATAAATTGATTTTCTGCCAATAGATAATAATACAGAAAAAAATGTAGCTGTAGCACTTTTTCGGCGCAGCGCCTGACGCTCCTTGATACTTGGACCGTAATCTCTAAATTCCTGTGACAAACGTAGGCGACGGGGTGATTGCCTTAATATTTTTAGTCTTACAAACATTATAAGTTTCTGCCATGACGTCTTAATGAACTGGAGAAAATAGCTTAAAAGAGAAGGGGATAGGTATTTTCCAGTTGCCTCTTCTTTTTTAATTAGTTCATCCATAGAGCTTTGCGGCGCCGAAACAGAAGCAGCCATCGGAACAGTATGGATCAAGCTCGGTGTTTCAGCGTAATCAAGAGCTGAGGAAAGCTTTGCTACAATCATGGCAAAAGCAGTGAAGCCACCATTTTCAGCTAATAGATTTTCAAGCTGCATCACTGCTTGATGCGGCGTATATGCCAAAATCATCCTTTTCAATTTTTCCAAGGACATGTAATCTAGCAAACTTGGCGTACAGAATAAAATAATATCACCTGGTGACAGGGTGCCGCTGACAATATTAGAAAAAACTTTCAATGGATTGACTTTTATTTCTAAGCCGGGTGTAGTCGCAATAATATCAGTTATCATCTCGTGGTGAATCAAGATTGCGCTGATTTGACCGACATGGGAGAAGTGCAAAATATCGTCTTTTAACACGGCGACACAAATATTAAATTTATCCAGCCAGTTTGATTCATATAAACCAAGCAGGTCAGTTATTTTTTGGTTTGTTTTTTCCAGTGCTTTTTCAAAGGCAGTTTCAGTATTTAAATCCTCGGTGCCGTAATAATTAGTTTTTATTACTTCCTGAATCTCGTTAATCAAATCCTGGTTGATAAGTTCTTTTGAATTAATCTCAGTGATTATCAATAACTTGCCCAAAGTTTTTTCCTCGGCTGGAGATTGGTGGCTAACATAAACATGAGCCATTGATTTACTCCGGCTGGGATCGTAGATCAGCAGTTTATCAATAGCAGTGATGAAATTACTCATAAATTTATTACTTATTTACAGTTCCTTGCCCTCTTTTACTAACCATATTATAATATAGTTAGCTTAAATAGTAAATATTTAGTTATATGCTTGAGCAATTATTTGGTTCAAGAACAAGAGTCAAATTATTAAGACTCTTTTTGACAAATCCGAAGATAAGTTATTTTGTCAGGGAATTGACAAGGAAAATAAATGAGAGGATAAATTCTGTCAGAAGGGAATTAGACAATATAGAAAGAATAGGTTTGATCTCGTCTCAAGATATTGGTCAAAAAAAATATTATAAAGTTGATGTCAATCATATTTTATATTCTGAATTGAAGTCTTTGCTTTTGAAATCTCAAATAACTCTGGAAAGAAATTTGGCGCGCGATTTGAAAAACATGGGACAGGTTTCCTATTTGGCTCTGACAGGCAGTTTTGTCGGTATAAAAGATGTGCCCACCGATATACTTATTGTCGGGAAAGTCAATCGTCTGAAATTAAGAAGACTTATTTCTAAGTTCAAAAAAGATTTTGATCACCAGATAAAATATACTATTATGTCAAAAAAAGAGTTTGACTTCAGAAATAATATGACTGATCGGTTTTTATATAATATTTTGGAAAATAAAAGAATTGTTATTATTGATAAGATTTTTTCCAAATGATTCTAGTCATTAATACAACTGACAACGAAAAAATTGCCATCGCCTTGATTAAAACCGATGGTAATTTAATATCAGAAAAAATTTTTAGTGCTAAGTTTCAGCATTCGGAAAAACTTTTACCAGCGATCGACGCTATATTAAATAAGAATAAGGCAAAGCTAGACTATTTAAAAGGAATCGTTGTCGTTTCTGGACCAGGCGGATTCACGGCTTTACGGATTGGTATTTTAACAGCTAATACCTTAAGCTATGCTTTAAAAATACCCGCAGTTGGTGTAAAGGTAAGCGAGTTTCAGAGTTGGACTGATTTAGTGAATTTAGGCTTAAATAAATTTAAAAAAGCCAAGAAGTACTCTGTTGTTTTGCCTTATTACGGACGAGAGCCCCATATAACCAAGTCAAGGAAAAAAATATGGTCGTAAAAAAGTTTGTTATTGGTCCAATCGAAACGAATTGTTATCTAGTTTACGATAAAAAAGTTGGCGTCTTAATTGATCCAGCTGTTTTCGATAAGCAGGTATTAGAGTTTATAAAAAGTAATCAGCTTAAGATTGAGTACATATTATTAACCCATGGACATTTTGATCATGTGAGTGGCGCGGCAGATTTTGCCAAGGAACTTGAGACAAAGATTTGTCTGCACCCAGATGATTTATCATTGACGAAAGGATTGGCTAAAAGTTTTGGCAAAATGTGGGGTTATGATTCAAAATCTTTTAAGCCTGATATATTACTCAAAGATGGCCAACAGTTTAAAATAGGGGATTTGGATTTTAAAGTAATCCATACGCCCGGCCATTCTCAGGGTGGAGTAAGTTTATATTTTGAAAAGCAGGAAATCCTTTTTTCTGGCGACACCCTGTTCGCCGGCAGCTACGGTCGCACTGATTTGCCAGGAGGTGATGAGGAGAAAATTTTTGCCAGTATAAAAAAATTATTAAAATTGCCGCCGGAAACAAAAGTTTATCCGGGGCATGGAGAGGAGACGACTGTACATGAAGAGATTAGGTATTATTAGACATTTCTTTAGGCGGGAATGGGGATTCCCGCCTACGCGCTTGGACTACTACAACGCATCCCTCACGCGTAAGTGGAGATCCCTATCTCCACCCATTCGTGAATAAGACTATTGACAGAATTTTTCTTTTTGTTAAGATACAGTAATAAACAAAAGAATGTACTTTGACAAATAAACATTTATAAGGAGGTAAAAGATGCTAAAGAGTTCAAAGACTAGCCTTCTAGGATTCCGTGATTTGTTCGGTAGGGAGGCAAGAGTAAAGGAATATTTAATGGCGAAACTCGCTGAACTGTTTCAACTATGGGGATACGAACGAATTGAATTAGCATTAATTGAAAATATGGATAGTTTTAGCGAGCGCATAATCGGCAGATCCCCTTGGCCAGAATGGAATAAAAAATGTTCTTTCATTCTGGATATTCATGATTATCATTCTTCTTATAGTAATCCATCTATCATAACAAAGGCGCTATTAGTGCCAGAAGGAACTGTTTCAGTATCAAGATGGTTGGCTAATCTAGCTAGGAAAAATAGAAGTGGAGTCGAGACCGCTCTTCCTTTAAAAATTTTTTATATAGTGCCTTGTTTTCGGAATGAGCTTATTGGGAAGCTTACCTCAACTAAAGGACGTCATTTCACCCAGGCTGGTATAGAGATAATCGGAGTATCCAATTGTTTTGCTGATTTAGAGACAATGATGTTAATCTCCGAGGGCATAAAAAATTTTGGCGTACCACCAGAGAGCATAAAAATCAGAATTGGAGATATTCGCATTTTCAACGCCTTATGTAATGAGAGTGAAATCCAAAACAAACACATCATTCCTTTAAAAGAGTGCATGGACGCCATCGCTGAATCACGAGCAGAGAGCGATAAGATTCGGTTGAAAAATGAAAGAGAAACCCTTGAGAAGATATTAGCTAATTACACACTTAACCAGAAGTTGAGACAAAAGTGGGAAATATGCCTAAGTGGTTTGCGTGATCAAATTAATCCCGAGGAGGCGAGAATACTCAGCTATACCGAAAGTGTTACTGAACTGAATTATCTAGCCAATCAGATGAGTAATCTTGGTATAGATAACAAGATTGATTTAGCTGTTGTTCGAAGTCACGAATATTATACAGGTATAGTCTATGAGGTAGATATAAAATCTAGGGATCGAATTATTGTTGAAGTAGCAGGCGGAGGACGATATAACAAAATGATTGGTCGTTTTCTCGGAGAAAGACTTAGTATACCAGCGGTTGGTTTTGCTTATGGAGTCGAACGTCTTTACAATATCCTGAAAAATATTAGAGGGCCAGTTCGTGACGGTGTATTTCACTGGTTTAGTCGTCGACAGACAGATTTTGTCATTTATGGTCGTGCAGAAAAATTCAGTGAAGTAGTTGCTCGTGCTCAAGATATGAGAAAAAGATTATTACGAACAGATATTTTTATTGGTGATGATTTGTCAGAAGAAGCAGCAAAATGTTATACTAAAAGCAAAGGAGCAAAATTGGAGGTAATTATATGAAATATCAAACACCAAAAGGCACAAGAGATTTTCTTCCTGAGGATATGGCTTTACGCCAAAGGGTTATAGGGATACTAACCTCAATCTATAATCTTTTTGGTTTCAAGGAATGGGATGGACCCGTTTTTGAGTATATGGAAACACTTACTCGTAAAAGTGGGGAGGAAGTTGCTGGAGAAATATATACTTTTCAAGATAAGGCGGGAAGAAATTTAGGATTAAGATTTGAACTAACTGCTTCAATTGCTAGGATTGTTGCTAGTAGGCCGAATCTGAGAAAACCATTTAAGGTTTATAATATTGGCAAAGTTTGGCGTTACGAAAGACCCCAGGCTGGCCGCTACCGTGAATTTCTTCAAGCTGATGCTGATATATTTGGTTCTTCACTTATGACTTGTGAGGTAGAATTAATCCTAATGACCGCATTTATCCTTGAAAAGCTGGGATTAAAGGAATACACCTTTCTTCTTAATAATCGTAAGATACTAGAAGCCCAGTTAAGAGCTTCTGGTATTACTACTAACCAGCAACAAATTGAAGCGTTAAGAGCTCTTGATAAACTTTCCAAAATTGGTGAGGATGGTGTTCGTTCTGAGTTTGTATCACGAAATATACCACCAGAGAAATTCGACAGATTGATGAATTTTATTGCTATTAATGGAAGCAATACACAAAAATTAGGGAAAATTCGTCAGTTGTTTAAGGAGGATCCCATGGGCGTTGAAGGCGTTAATGAGCTTGAAGAAATTGTTACCTTACTTGGCGAATCTAACTCAAAGATTACCGTAGAGATAAACTTGAGTTTAGTGCGGGGATTAGACTATTACACGGGACCAATTTTTGAGACTCGTTCAAAAGCTAAAGAAGAAATTGGAAGTTTCGCGGGAGGAGGTCGTTATAACGAATTAGTTAAACTTTTTGGCGGCCAGCCTACCCCAGCTGTGGGTATCTCATTTGGCGTTGAGCGGCTCATTGAAATTGTCAGAGGAAAGACAGAAAATACTGGTCTTACATCTCCAGTGAAAGTTTTTGTAGCTTATACTTCCCTTGAACTTCTATCACTTGTTCTAAATACAGTTAGGCGGTTTAGAGAGGCTGGCATCAATGCCGAGTATGATCTTCTCAATCGGAAACTTGGTCAACAATTAACTTATGCCAATGCAGCTAAAATCCCCTATACTTTTATCATCCTTTCGCAAAATGAACAGAAACTAAAGGATATGGTTTCTGGACAAGAAAATCTACTTTCCCTAGAAGAAGCCATACAAAGACTTTCATCTTTGTGACAATATAACTAAGGAGGTAATTTAATAAAGGTACCAGTTGTTTTGCTAGTTAATCCGCCGGTATTATTAGAAAAGCCAGATTGTGGTCAAGCAGGAGGGTTGTTCCTGCCGGAAAATTTGAAAATCACAGCGATTAATCCCGGTCTACTTTCGATTGCAACTTACTTAGATGGTATAGGTATTCCTGTAGCAATTTGTGATCTTTCGTTATCAGAAAACATTAATAATCTGCGAGAGATGATTAAAGAGGTTAGGCCAGATATTATTGGCGTAAGCTCAACCAGCGCCTTTGATTACCTCGAAACCTTGGAATGCTTGAAGATAGCGGCAGAAGAAAGACCTCAAGCTCTTCGGGTAGTTGGAGGTCAACATATAGGCATGCTGGGTAAAATTGCCTTTGAGGATTCCCCTCATCTTCAGGTATTAGCAAAATATGAGGGAGAAGCCGTCATGGAACAAATAGTTAGTTGTATCAAAAACCATACTTCTCTATCAGATATACCTGGCTTAATCGTTTGGGATGGCGAAACCATTTATGAAGACGAAAGAGTCTCATCCTATGTTAATCTTGATAGTATCCCACCACTTCGTTATGAACTCTACCCTAACTATAGAAACTTTACGCCTTTCGTTGAGGAAAGCCGTGGTTGCCCTTATGGATGCGAATACTGTACAAGTCGTTTTATCAATAATAGGCGGATCCGATACAAAAGTCCAGATCACTTTGAGACCGAACTGACAAAAGCCCAAGAATTATGGGGGAGAAAACCTATCTACGCAATTTTAGCAGCAAGTTTTGGGATGCGTGTCGAACCAACCAGACAACTTGCTAGAGTTTTTAAATCAGCTGATATTAAATGGACAACTGAGTTGCGAGCAGATAGTGCTTGGGAGGGATACTTGGATGATTTGTATGAAGCAGGCTTTATAGTGGCAAATATTGGATTGGAGTCAGCTAGTCCGGAAATATTATTAAGAATGTTAAAGACAAGGAATCCGTTGCGGTATTTAGATAAGATGACTTCTTTGATCAAAAGAATTGCCCAGATGCCGAACTTAGCACTTCGTGTTAATGTGATGTTTTATGTAGGTGAAACGCCTAAAACTATTCGCGAAACAATCACTTTCCTAGCTAAAAATATGGATGGTATTGATTCCATTCTTTACACACCAGTCTTTATTACACCAGGTTCGTTGTTACAAAAGAATTTCAGTCAATATGAAAAGGAATTCGGCACTAAATTGGTTCGATCTCCCTATTGGGAAAAAAGGCATCTTCATCTCTGCCAACCGTCAAAGTATTTTAGTTTCGAAGAAGTGGTATATCTTTGCAATGCTTTGGAAAAAGTTTTTAGTACACCTGAAGGATGGCTAGCCTCGGAAATTTACCACTATAGTCAAGCCCAGGAGGGGCTAGAACAAAAACTCATTAATGGTCGTTACAGCGCTACAAAATAGCCGAAATGTTCATTTGACTCCTATGGACCTACTAGTTAGGAAGGTAGTGCCATAGGAGTTTTTTATTTCTTTTAAAACTTCCTGACAATCCCTACTACCTTTCCTTGCACTACCACATTTTTAGTGTAGAGCGGCTTGTATTTTTTGTTGGCTGGCTGGAGGCGGATGTAATTTTTTGTTTTGATAAATTTTTTCAGTGTCGCTGAGCCGTCTTCCAGTAAGGCGACAACCATGTCGCCGTCTTTGGCATATTCTGTTTTTTCGCAAATCACATAGTCGCCGTCGGCGATCAAGCTTTCCACCATCGAGTCGCCTCTGACCCTTAAGATGTAACAGTTTTTATTACCGACTAAGTCTTTTGGTATGGGTATCTCAGTCTGTCTGTCTTCAATCGCTTCAATCGGCTGGCCAGCCGTAATAGTACCAATCAAAGGGATAAGAACGCTGGCTTGCTCAGCAATTCTTGATTCATCAGGCTCCAGGATTAAAATACCTCTTTTGACTTGCTCGTCCTTTTTAATAAAACCATGATCCTCCAAAAACTGCAGATGTTCATGCACTGTGGCCAGCGAAGTAACCTGAAATTTTTTAGCGATTTCAGATAGAGTCGGCGCATAACCATGCGACTTAATGTAATCCTTCAGATATTGGAGGATTTTTTGTTTTTGACGAGGTAAGATTACTGTCATAGTTTTATATAATGTTTAGTTAATTAGTCATATTCTTTATTTACTACGAATTACGAATCGCTACGAATATACGTATCACGGGTAATTGTAATATTCGTAAATTTGAAAAAATCGTACATTAGTAGTAGACTTAATGAAAATAAATTTTAGTCTGTATATTATATTTCTGCTCTAAAGCTAGGATTTGTTTTTTAATGCCTTGCCAATAGTTTTTATAGAAAGCCCTATCATTAAATATTTTCTGGTAATTGGGCAAAAGGTCTGGATAATTCATTTTTATAATTTTTAATATATTATTCCTAATTCGGCCGTATGGATTTAAATTTTCAAAACAAATAAAATTAATTTTACCTTTTAAATTTTTATAAAGATTTTCAATATCAAGCAAATATGGCAAGAGGGGAGAGCAGAAAGCGTAGTTGGGAATCCCTCGAGCCTTTAATTTTCTTAAAGCTTCGATTCTTCTTATTGGCGAAATGGCTTTTGGTTCAAAAAGCTTTTGTATTTTCTCTGAAGTTGTATTGATAGACAAACCAATTTCAATGTCTTTAAACTTTTTAAACAAGTCGATGTCTCTTAAGACCGAGTCAGATTTTGTTAAAATTGAGATTGGCCATTGATAGGGAAGTAAAATTTCCAGACATTTACTTGTTAATCCGTATTTATTTTCTAAAGGCAAGTAAGGATCGGTCACGCTGGAAAATAAAATTTCACCTTTCTTTTTCCTTGGCAATTCTTTTCTTAAAATATCAGGGGCATTAATTTTTACATCAGTAAATTCACCCCAAGGTTCAGGATGATTAGTATATTTTTTCATGAAACTAGCGTAACAATATAAACAACCATGTTGGCAGCCAGTGTATGGATTTATGACATAATCACAGCCTGGTAAATGGCTATTTACTAGAATGCTTTTGCAAGTAATTTCTTTTATTTTCATATTCGATATATAATATAGGTATGATTAGTGTTATTAATATATTTCTGCCGTTAATTATTCAGATTTTGATTTTATATATTTTATCTAGATTATTGGATAGATTAATTTTAAGGCGCATTGGCCGGACTTTGTATTTGATCACCCAATGGCCAGGCGTCATGGTTCATGAGCTATCGCATCTAGTTGGCTGTCTCGTTACTTTTACCAGGGTTTTTCAGGTTAAGTTATTTGCGCCTCAAGGAGACACTTTAGGTTTTGTGTCGCATGCGCAGTCTAGAAATCCGGTAAAGAATATTATAATATCTTTAGCCCCGCTTTTTGGCGTAACAGCCGTAATCTGGCTTTTAATCAGATTTTTACTGCCAGAGTTATACTTTTCCATACTTAATCCAGTGAAAGCCGGTCTGGCTGATTTTACTTCTTTTAGCCAGTTTTTCAGTTTTACTAAGGATTATTTCGCGCAGTACAGCCAATATTTTTCTAATCTCTGGCAAAACATTGATTTTTCTATATGGCAAACTTATGTTTTTATTTATTTAATGTTATCCTTAGGCGCACACGCCGCACCATCAAAGCAGGACTTGAAGCATACTTTTTACGGCCTGGCTGGTTTGGTTATAATCTTTCTTATACTATATTACCTTGGTCTTTGGCTAAAGGTTGATATTTTATGGTCAATCACTAAATGGCTGGCCTATCCATTCAGTTTAACGGCTTCATTCCTGACTTATGGCATTTTTTTCGCTGTTCTTGCTGTTATTATTATGTTTTTGGTCAGTTTGGTGTTGGGGATAACACATCGTGTCAAATCGCCGTAATTATAGTATAACCGAAGAAAAACCGAAAGTCAAACCCGTTAGAAAATTATCCAATATTGCTAAATAAACTATGTATTAATGGTTAAATTTTTAACGGGCTCAAGTCTAATAAATAGGTGGTTTGACAAAAACCTGCTTTTTGTGATAAGTTATTCTATTAACTGAAAAACGCTCTTTAAAAAGGGGACGTAAAAAATATACGTCCCAAGGAGGTTAATCGTGCAGAAAGACAAGACAGTTGTTTTGAAATATCGAAGGAAGGAAAAAATTTGGAATCAATGGAGTGTGGGTAAACTAATACAGTTATATGAATGCCCTCTAGCTTTTTATTTTCGGTACCTATTAAGAATTAAAGTGCCGCGAAACCCTCATATGGTTTTCGGTACAGCTGTCCACTTTATGTTTAAGCGATTCTTTGATGTAAATTATCAGTCTCCGGAGAGTTTTTCTGGCGCCTGGAAGCATTTTTGGTATGGCGTTGCAAAAGCAAGAGGAAAACATAGACATGGTCCGGAAGGTTATAGCGCTCCGCCAGTAAAAATTAATTTCCGAGATCCAGAAACTGAATTTTATCAGCTTCAAGCCATTGGCGTTAATATCATGAAGAAATTTTATGAGAATAATATTAGCTTTAAAGTAAACGAGCTAACGCCAAAGACAGAGATAAGTTTTAAAATTGATTTTCAGGGACTGAGAATAATCATTAAAATGGATAGAATTCAACCCATGGAAGACGGAACTGAGGAAATCTGGGAATATAAACCGAGGTTACCCAGCAAAGCTAATATGAGAGACGACGCACAACTCACTTTATATAACCTTGCCTATAAATCAAAATTCGGATGCGATCCAAGCGGACTTGTTATTTATAATTACAAAAATGGCGAGAAGCATTGGGTTAAACCGAGACGAAACAAGTATTATGTAGAGTTAGCACAATGGTTAAATGAGGCGCGTGCCTATGTCTGGGGAGTTTTATTCTGGAAGCAATATCAAGAACAGTGTAAGAAATTTCCATTTGAGTATGATTTTAGCCAATTCCGGAATTTTGATTTTAGAAATGTTGAAAGTGGCGTATTTTCTCCTCGTTATTTTCCAAATTCAAATCACTGCAAAATGTGTGACTATTATAAGCAATGCTGGCAATGGCGTAATCAACACAGTCAATTATCCATGGTTGAAAAATCAATCAAAATTATTCAGCCGAGGAGGAAAATCAGCATCCAGCAAGAACTGTTCAGTTAAAAAATGGAGGAGTTGTTTAACTATCTGAACTTTATATTATTGCGTCGAGTTTCAAAACTCGGCGCTTTTTTATCCCTTGACAAAAAACAGGCGAAAGGACTAAGATAACTTGAGGGTCAAAAATAATAAAGAACCTTGAAAATATGTAGTTATATAAAGTTAAACCTTTAAACAGTAAAGGAGCTTATCGGAATTAGTTTTAGTCAATCATTGAAGGAGGTGTTAAATTATTAGATTGACCTGAACTATCTTATCATTAACGTTCCGTCAGGTATACTTAGAAATGTAAACCAAATTGAAGTAAAACTCAAAACAGGAACATATAATGTTCCATGGAGGATAAAATGAAAGGGATTAAATTAGTAGGTATATGGCTAATACTGTTAATAATGAACATATCTTGCACAACATCATGTGATCCCCCTCCTCCTGGTCCTACTGCTCCTATACAAGAATATGGCAGTGTAGCCATTTCATCTATCCCAAGCGATGCGTATATTTATCTTGATGGCAAGAATATGTTAGTTAAAACACCAGATACATTATCTAGTGTTAGCATTGGTTCCCACGAAGTCAAACTGACTATGTTTAATTATCTTGATTGGATTGATACAGTTAATGTAACAAAAAATGCCACGACAACTGTTACGGCAACCTTAATACCTAAAACAGGCACTATCATTATTAATTCTAACCCCAAAGGTGCGGCTATTTGGCTTGATGGAAATAATACAGGCAATCTAACCCCAGATACCTTAATCAACACACCAGTTGGTTGGCACAGTATTAAACTTACTCTTTATAATTATTATGATTACAATACATCTGTTAATCTAGTTGAAGGCCAGGCTGCCGCAGTTGATGCTAAATTGAATCCTAAATGTCCCGGTGAAATCATTGGAAATCTAAGTCTACCACCAGAGATCAAGATTATTGGTCTTAACCCAGGCGATTATACAGTGCACGGCATAGCCAATAATATAGATGCCAGCAAGATAAGGGTGGTTATATGGGTACTGACAAATAATTGGTATGTCCAGCCCTACGTCGCTTCGCCATACACCACTATCTGCGGTGATGGCTCATGGAGTAGTTACACACATACCTGGAAACGTATAGTTGTACTTTTAGTCGATTCCACATATGTACCTGGTTCTGTCCGCTATGATCATCCAGCTTTTGAAAAAGGTGTTCTGGCTTGGGATCAGTATCCAGCACCAAGACCTGACTTGCCGCTTCAATTCAGCGGGTACCAGTGGGGCATCAAAGTTTCAGAGGATCCTTTTGACCCAGGTCCGAATTACTGGTCAGACAGTCCGGACAATATTTGGGTAGATGGCCAAGGGTTGCATCTCAAGATAATCTATCAGAATGGTCATTGGACAACTTCTGAACTATACCTTCTTCAGTCATTAGGTTATGGTGAATATATTATCCAGCTAGCCAGCCGGGTTGATTCATTAGACAGTCGTGTCGTGTTTTCCCCCTTTGTTTATGAAAAGCCGGGAAGAGAAATTGACATTGAATTTTCCAGGGCGTTAGTTCCGTCGCCCAATAATGCGCAGTATGTGATTCAGCCTTATACCAATAGCGGAAATATAGTTTATTTTTTCATGCCATCAGTAAAATATTCCACTCACCGATTCATCTGGCAATCAAGCAGTGTTGAATTTATGAGTTGGAAAGGTCTGGAAGAAACTCCATCACCTGACAGTATAATTTATTCATGGACCTATACAGGTGCTGATATTCCGCCGCCAGGGGGGGAACGCATGCGCTTCAATCTCTGGCTTTTTGGAGGCAATCCGCCATTAAGCGGAATTGGCGACGAAGTTATTGTTAAATCATTCAAACACAAACAGTAATTTTCACAAAGCCCTTCGGCTCATCCGAGGGGCTTATTTTATTACTTGACAAAAGATGCGTTAGAAATTAAGATAAAATAATATTGATCATTGAAATTAAACTATAACCTAAAAAAGACACGTAAAACGTGTCAAGGAGGAAAAAGTGAATCAAGAACTAGCTGAACTGCTGAAAGATCCCGTTTTCAGTATCTTTCAAAAAATCACTAAAATCCCTCACTTGTCAGAAAATGAACAAAAACTAGTGGAGTGGATTATTGATTGCGCTAAAGAACGTAATTGGCTTTTTGAACAGGATCCAATTGGCAACCTGCTTATCAAAGTATCAGCCACTGATGGACTTGAAAAAGCTGAACCAGTCTGTCTTCAAGCCCATCTTGATATGGTTTGTGTAGATAGCCAGAGTAAGATTTACGGAGAAGAAAAATTTCCTCTAGAGCTCCAAATAGGAGGCGACTGGCTGTCAGCCAAGGGAACAACTCTCGGTGCTGATAACGGTATTGGTGTCGCTCTGGCTTTGGCCGCGGCCTCAAACTTCAAACACGGTCCCCTAGAACTTCTCTTTACGGTTCAAGAAGAAAACGGTCTGGTCGGCGCAACCCGGCTTGAATTAACCATTAAATCGAAGGTGATGATTAACCTCGATTCCGAAGAATGGAAAACTTTTATCATTGGCTGCGCTGGCGGAGGACGCGGTGATATCAAATCTACTCTTTCTTTCCGAGAAGATATCTCTGACAATCTAACCTCATGGCAAATTACTATTAAAGGTCTTCGAGGAGGTCATTCTGGAAATGATATTAATAAAGGCCGTGGTAATGCCATCATCATCATGGCCAGAATTCTTAAGGAGATTCAAAATAAATTTAAGTTCAATCTGGGATCCTTTAATAGTGGTACTAGAGGAAGCGTTATCCCATCTGTCTCTGAAGCTACTTTTACTACTGAAGCAGAAGAAACTGACATTCTTACTATTTTTGAAAAAACGGTTGGTCTGATAAAAAATGAATTTTCTGTTAATGAATCTGATATGAAAATAGAATTAACCCCAGCCGCTCCCCCCTCAAAACTGGTTACTAAGTCAGATACCGAAAAAATTATCGAACTCTTTCTTGCTTTACCTAATGGTGTTCAATCCATGTCACCATTATTCCCCAAGGTAGTTCAATCCTCTTATAATATTGGCGTAATGAACACCGATATAGAAAATGGTAATATGTTAATCGGTTTAATGCCGCGATCATCTTCAGCTGCTGACTTAAAGGAAATGAAAGAAAAACTGGCAGAGATTTGTCAAAGATTTTCGAACGAGGAGCCGTCAGGTTTTACACCGAAAATTTCTTTCCGCAATGAATATCCACCATGGGAACCAAATCCAAATTCAGAGCTTGTAAAAATGGCAAAATCAGTT
>Ga0180007_10002609_pt1 | contig 21183 bp, 18 predicted proteins | sample MM_PC_MetaG_FD_121122 | JGI IMG/M metagenome (GOLD analysis project Ga0180007, IMG submission 121122) | Groundwater microbial communities from the Aspo Hard Rock Laboratory (HRL) deep subsurface site, Sweden - MM_PC_MetaG | ecosystem: Environmental > Aquatic > Deep subsurface > Groundwater... | reverse complement strand
TCGCGTCAAGATCGTTTTCAAAAGTCCCTTTATAGTCGTCCAATGCCGTAGAGAATGTTATGTGCACAACTCCCTCAACAGGCACACCTGAGGGAATATCTCCATCGCCATCATTTAGTACTAGATCAGTGTTTCCATCACCATTCATATCCTCAATTGCAACATACGTCGTCCAGTCTTCATCCCCAAGACTGACATTTGAGTATTTGACACTATAGCAGCTTGAACAGGTACTGAGGACTATATCATTCCCTTGAGTCACTCCATAGGCTTGAAATATTTCAGAAAAGAATATATATACTTCACTCGACCCACTGCAACCAATAACGAGATCATTCTCATCATCTCCATTGACGTCACCAGCAATCATCGAATTATAAGCTGGATAACAGCCATCAAGTTTGACATTATAATCCGTATCTCCATTTAAGTCCCCCACAAAACTACTCCCACCAAAGAAGACGCGAACTTCTCCAGAACCCGCACTATAGCTCGAGGCTATATCAGCGATTCCATCTGCATTGAGATCTGCAACAACACCAGTTTCATCTATTCCTGGCCATGCTGATGCCGGGCCAAAAATACCCACATCATAAACAGAAGAATCTGTAATTGTATGAGAAGTTCCAGCAGAAACAGGAGATATAACTAGCCCGATTAATATTAGGCAAATTAAGAATGAAAAGAGATTTTTCACAAATATCCCAATTTTCTTTCGCTGCAAAATCATTTGGAGAAGTTATTTAAACTATAATTAATGTAAGTATTACTTTATGTTAACGATTATTAAACAGATTGTCAACGTTATTGCTCCGCACTAATTATGATGATATAATACCACTATCTTCTTCTTGGCACATTTCCCGGGAAGACTTTTATTAAAGTCAAAAAAGTACTAACATTTTATGTGGCACTTTGCCCTGAGTGAATATGAAGCAAGAAGCAATATACACATTCTCTTTATCAGATAAAACCTCAAAGTTAGATCCTTTTCTTCTCGGGAACAAAGGCCGCAACCTTTGTGACTTGAAGAGAATGAACATTCAAGTCCCCCAAGGATTTGTCATCACTACAGACAGCTGGAGGGAGTTCACGCTTACAGACAAAATAACCGCTCAAATATCAAAAAGTATCTCAAACAGCCTAACATTGCTAGAAGATGAAACCGATAAAAAATTTGGCGACAGGAAAAAACCTCTGATCATATCGACAAGATCAAGCTCTCGATATTCCATGCCAGGTATCCTGGATACTATTTTAAATATCGGTATAAATGATGAGAATGTAAAAGATCTGGCTGATCTAGTTGGAGAATATACTGCATACGACTCATATAGGAGACTCATACAAATGTTTGGAACTTCTATCTCAGACGTTGCACCTCATAAATTCGGAGAGGTCCTCGAAAAGAAGAAAAAAACTGGTAATAAAAGGGCCTTATCAATAGCTGAGATAAAAGAGGTCATACAGGATTTCAAAGCCATCCTACGAAAAGTTACAGGAATGGACTTCCCCCAGAACCCGGGCATTCAACTGGAGATCGCTATCAAATCCATCTTCCAGTCTTGGAATAAACATGGTGCTGTCACCTATAGAAGGTATAATGCGATTCCAAATGACATCGGGACTGCAGTCATTATTCAGCAAATGGTCTTTGGAAATGCTTCAAGATCAGGCTCTGGAGTTTATTTTACCAGAGATCCAAATACCGGTTCTTCCGAACCTTTGGTTGAATATCTTGATAAGATACAAGGAGAAGATATCGTTGGAGGACTGCACGATGCTGAGAAATCTTCAGAGATACCTTCGGGCAAACTTTCGAGTGAATTGAGCGAAATCGGTTCCAAGCTGGAAAGACATTATCAAAAACCGCAGGATATAGAATTTACTATAGAAAAGGGGCAACTGTGGATACTGCAAACGCGTGAACTCCGAATGACTGGACAGGCGGCATTAAGTGTAGCTGCAGATATGCTGGATGAAGAAATTCTGACGGAGAACGAAGCAGTCCGACTTATAAAAGACTCCCATGTAAAGCAAATCACTCAAAGCCAGATTTTTCCAATTCCGGATCTTGAACCATTCTTAGAAGGTATTCCTGCATCACCAGGAGCGTCCAGTGGGAATTTGACACTAAGCACCGAAGCTGAAAAGTTAAAGAATGGTATATTTATTGCCAACCATATCGACCCCAATGACCTAGAAACTATATATAAATCAAATGGGATAATTACTACTTTGGGCGGGGCTGCAAGTCATATGGCGATTATCATGAGAGCTGCAGGCAAACCTGGAATAGTCGGTGCAAGCGATATTTCCATAGATATGAAGAAAAGAAAGATTACCAATAGAGAAGGAAAAGTTGTAAAGGAAGGTGCACCTATAACATTGGATGGGTCACTAGGTATGGCTTTCAACGGAAATCTGCAAATTACTAAGACACCAAATCTAAATCCAAGAGCAAAAAAACTTCTTGCATTCAGAAAAAAGATTCTTGGCAACAGTCCATGGGCAGTTGCGGCATACAAGGCCCCGAAACTATATCGCAGAAGTATGTTCCTCAAAAAAATACAAAATATTATAAAAGCTTCGAAATGGAAATCACCAAAATCAAAAACTATGGAAGTCTTAAATATACTTTTTGACGAGAATACTATAATAAGAAATTACCTAGTATCTCCTGACAATACCAAAGAAATGCGTAGATTGCTAGAAAGATCTATTTCAAGAGGGTACGATCCAAGCCCTAGAACCACACATTATCCAGAGAAGCTATTCAGCTCGCCTTGGGCATCTGGACCCCATAAGATTAGCGAGATAGACGACTTTATTTATGGTGATTTTCCAGGCAAATATAAAGGTTTCAAAGAATGGAAGAAGGATAAGAATCTAGAAGCAGTAGTAATATGTGAAGAATTCCCGGGAAAGGTTGATGAGAGAAATAAAAGGGAACACTTTGTTTTTACTGTATCCACACATTTATCGTCGCCACCAAAAGTACTAGTTTCGATAAACAGATACGTTTTTCATCTTCGGTCTTTTGAGAGAGCAAAGAAAGGTGACATCATCTTAATCGAAGCTTCTATAAACCAAGACTCTGCTGATTATCTCGGGGCAATTTATGTTATATCTAAAGGGGAGAAGTATGAATATACTGATTTTGTAAACAATATCGAACTTCAGAAAGCTGATCCTGATCTGATAACCATAGTCAGGCAGATCAAACGCAAAGTTTTCAACGAGTGGTGGAAACCTCCAATTGCACTTCCGCATATGCTCAGCGCACTCGATGACGCTATGGGTCTAAGCGCGCTTGAGGGCCAGGGCCGGATAACAAACGGCAAAATAGTCTGGTGCAAAATATATGGAGCAAAAGGATATGAAGAGAAGGAGAAAGTGAGAAATTTTAGGAATGGAGAGAGATAGCAGTATCTGACACCTGTTTGTGCAATACCAGTTACCTGTTCCCGGTTACCAGTTTTTAATACTCCACTAAATCAACCTCACCATTTGGATAAATATATACTGCAAAGAATTTATTTTTCATACCAGGCGTTGCACTGAACGAACCTGGATTTGCAACTCCTGCCACAAGATCCAGCATCCTGCTGTGCGTATGACCGAATATGTTCCATGTATAAGGTCTGCCAGCAGCATCTTCGATCAAAGGCTGATTAACGCTGACCATCCGGGCTTTCAGTCTCAGCGGTAAACGGGAATCTGTTATAGCCTGTCCAATATAAAGATTACCTATCATCGCAGGAATACCATATCTTCTTTGAAGCATCTGACCGGTAAGTTTCCCCAGCATCTGATGGAGTACCCCTCCTGAACCTAATCTAACCCGAACCTCTAATAATCTATCCTCACCAATAGGTGCTGCAACAATTTGATGCCCATGTTCTATTCTCAGATAATCATTTCCGATAACAACATTCTCCCCAACTTCTAGAAACCAAAAAGTCGCTTTCAGATGAGCTATCAAGTCCAAGGGATCATGGTTGCCACCTAAAATGATGACACGCTTAAGACTACCTTGCAGTATTTCCCTTTCAAATAGATAAAAAACGTCTTTGACATGTTTCACTATCGATTGTAAATCCGGCTGGATAGTCAAGTCAAATGTATCACCGTTCAGGACAATGATATCGGCCTGGAACAACCTGCTGAACCTTTCAACGGACTGTACTCCTATATTGGACCAGCCGATTCGAGGAAGAACAGCAAAGTGAATGTCACCTACTACTGCAATTCCTCGAGGAGGAATCTCGCTGATGAAAATTGTCTCCGGGGCAGAAAGCATTTCGACCGTTGCCTTCTGTACAGTTTCCACTGTTCGATCAAAATCAGTTTATCTAATCACCTCATCCAAGGAAACACTTTGCAGATACCTCTTCAACCGACTGGAAAATTTAAACATGAAAAACCACTTGTGCCTGCATAGTTCCCTAAATTTGCATTTGAAGGTATGGCTTTCACAATTTACGACATCCAGATCCTTGTCAAATATAGACAATACATCGTATAGAGAAATTTTTGACAAATCCGATTTCAACTTGAACCCGCCATTTACACCTTCCTTACTGTCTAGTAATCCACACCCAGCAAGCTCAGTAGCAATCCGTGCCAAATAACGTTTCGGCATTCCAGTTTTTTGTACAATTTCTGTAATCGATAAAAATTTATCATGATCGGCTAGAAGACCGATCATGAGCAGAGCATATTCTGTATCTTTGTTTAAAACAATCATTGCACTTAGAACTAATAGTAAATCTGTATTAGTTTAGCAGAATAGGGGAGAGAAATCAAGAAATTTACACATTAGCACTTCTATGCTATATTGTTCTAGAATTTAACTTATTACTGCTCTCTTATGAGAAGGAAATTTGCAATTCTCATTACACCTCTCGTTGCTCTCACCCTACTTTCATTTTCCCATTCAAGCTCTTACGCTGACGTTGGTGAGGTTCCAGAAGAAGGCGGAGTAATCACTCCTGGTGATAAAACAGATAAAATCGAAATGAAAAAAGAGAAGGTAGTGTTTGAGATAAAAAAGCACGACATAAATAGCCCTTTCTACGATGCAGAAGTCGACAACTTAGACTATATCCAAAACTACGCTCACGTTACCGCTGATTTTGAAATGTTAAATACTAGCTCTGGGGTTGTGAGTATGAACCTGATGTTTCCAGCACCGGAGATGTTTTATGGGATGAATCATTATGACCCCTCAAATATTAGTAACCAATCGCTAAACTTCCAAGTAAAAGTTGATGGAATAACTGTTGAACAAAAATTCGAAACGCTTACTATGGAATCATTTAAAGAGAATCCTGCTTTCGAAGAAGACGTCCTGGCTATAACTTTTACTGTCGACTTCCCAGCTAACTCAACAACAAATATCACAGTTGAGTATGACAATCGACTCGTAAACGAGGCCAAAAGTATATATGGCAGCTTCAACTACATCATGGAAACCGGATCTCACTGGAAAGGGAATATTGGTACTGGAGAGATTATCTTTAAATTCCCGAGTGCTATTACTCAAGCAATGTTTCTTGAATACAACGATTTTTTCAAGATCGATAGGGATATGCTGGTCTGGGAATTTGAGAGCCTGGAGCCTGACAGCATCAACAACATAAAAGTAACTTACAACCCTGACCTTTTAGAAAACTGGAGTCAGAAAGAATCCTACTTATTCGAAGTAGAATCATCTGTAGATACAAAGCTAGAAAGTTCAAATATACCGGAAACCGAGGAGTACAAAGATGTCAAAATGCTTGGCTGGAAGTATAATATTGAGGGAAATCCAATATACCTAACAAAATCTGTAGAGGAAGAAGTAACAGACGGCTGGCTCACTGAATTTGATAAAACCAATAAACCCTGGGTAAAGTTTGACCTTGACGGTACATATAAGGTATACGCAGCAAGCATACTGAGCGGCATATCTTCAAAGAATTATTCTGATGAGAAAAACTCTGATAAATTTTATACACTTCTCAGTAGACCGAAAGTTATAACCTTAAGCTTCTCAGACGGATCAAGCGAAACCATAAACCTGAATGACACACCGACGGAGATCCAAAAAGAAGCATTCAATGAAGTAGAAACTTCTTTTGTAAAAGTGACTGTTGATGAGGTCTACTCCGGAAAGACACTCGACAAAGATATCTTGGGAATAGGAAGAATGAGTTTTGAGGTCGGGGATAAAGTAGCCGAAGTCGAAGACACTGAAGAAACAAATACAGCTGTAACTCCAACTGACCAAGCTAAAGATCAAACCCTTCTAGAAAGGTTAACAGTCGGAGACCTTCGAACAGTAACTATAGTTGTTCTTTCAGTCTTGGGAATCGCACTATTTACAGCCCTGGGTGTTATCGGAACTATGCGTCTGAAGAAGCAGAGCGATGCAGGTGGGGTAAAAAAAGAATCTATACCAGAACAAGAATCCGAGTTAGGTTCGGAACCAGCAGGAGAAGAATAGCCTACAGCCTAGAGCTTACGAATTATGAACTACGTCTTGCGGATTACGGATAACTGACCACCGACAGCTGAATGCTAAACACTAAGGCTCTAAACTGGAAATTGATCAAGATGAACGTGATAATTGGCAAGGTACATTTGTATATTCGCTGAAGGCTGGTTCAAAGCAGAGCTGCGTTCTTTGTATAGATAACGTTTTCTTGGAAAACCTGCCCTGAATCTCATATACAAGTTTCTTGCACCAATTGAACCAGCAAGTGGGGATTACTTCATATAGCATACGGATTACCTGTCTTCGCTCCTCATTATATTCGGAGCTACGACAGGCAGGCGGACTACAGTTTACGGGTTACGGACTACTGATTACAGCTTACGGATAACAGTCTACAATCCAAAGCTTATAGTACCATTATTGTTGATTCCATTCTTTTTATATGCTAACCTTAGCTTGTCATGAAACAAGTCAAATACATCTCACTAAGTGATCTCCAAAAAAAGCTTACAGAGATACTTGAAGAAGTGTACAAGTTTGACGTTGAGTACATAGTAATGATCGACAAAGAGCCCAAGATCAAAATCAGCGCAATTCTATCAAAAGACGGAAAGCAGGTTATAGTTGAGGATCGGAAAATTGATTCGAAGCTTGAGGAATTTATTAACTGATAGTGCCAACAAGACCGATATTTGTTTTGAAAATTGTTACAGAATCAGCTTCTTTATTAGGTATCCTACTGATAACCTAATAACAATCTTTTACAATCAACTCCAGTTCTTGATTTCATGCGTTCGTTTCAATCCATATTGCTGGCCAAAATCATTGATCTTTTTGACATAATAATCAACCCCTTGCGCCCACCTCCATCCCCATTCCATACAAGTCTGCCCGCAGTATGTTGGCTGGATATCCTTGGCATTTAAGAGCTTATTCCCGTAACCGCGCTTCATTCTATACGTGATTAGATCGATCGCTTCCTCATATGTGTAGAATTCCCATCTGTTTGGTTCAGAGCCTCCCCACCCCCAACAGTTCCGCTGCTCATGCGAGTAACCGGTTTTACACCCGCTTGTTTCAGCCATTGCTATAGCAGGAAGTAGCTGCCAGTTGTCGACATCATAGCGTTCACAAGCCTCGATAAACTCATCACTGTAATCGACAAGAGGAGACTCATAAGCTGCAAAGAAATCCTCCAAGGTAAGAATTCTCAGATCGACAAAGCCTACGTCTGTACGCATCTTCTTATCATCTGATTTGATATAAATACCCTTGACTACATCACTGCTCCCACTTTGTATGCTTTCCTCCAGGCTCTCGCGCATCATGTCAGCCTGAGAAGAGCTATTACCTAGTGCAGGAACACCGCTTACACCTTGTATGAAGCTATCGGATAATATTATCCTGAATATGATCGTAAGGATACTAAACCCAAGAAAGATAACTGAAAACTTATATCTTTGCGGATGTGAAACTCGAAAAGAAGAAAACCAGTTTGTTGTTTTCCTGAACCGTTTCAGCAGCCAAATTTTAGTTCTTTCAATTATCTTTTTCATTTATCATTTTGTCCAGCTCATTTGAGGCCTTTGCACTTATCTCACCCACCAGATCCAAGTCAATAGCTCTTTCGAGATATTCCTGAGCATCAACAAAATTCTCAATCTCAGCATATATCACTCCAAGGTGCAGATAAATATCAGCTTGGTACGGATCTGCTTCCAAGGCTCTCTTTAGATACTTAGTCGCCTCATCCTTCTGCTCATTCTGCTTGAAAGCCCATCCTAGAGCATCTAGTGCACGTACCTGAAATTCATCTTCTGAAGTTTGAAACCCCTCCCAGTCTTCTACAACCTCTTTTGCAAGTTTGAGTGCCGTTTCAAAGTCATTCAGCGATCCCGAGTTTAGTTCGGACAACTCAATCTTATAATCCATGCTTTTATTTGTATTGAGATCGATAAGTTCACCATATTCTCTAGCCGCCTGACTGTATAGTCCAAAGTCCACAAGAGCCCTGGCATAGTCAAGACGTACACTTTCATTTGTCTTATCTAATGTTAATGCTTCCTGGTATGCCTCGTCAGCATTTTTCTGGTCGTTCTTTTCCGTATAAGCTTGCGCCAAAAATACCCAGGGCTGAAGCTGCTTGGCATCAACAGTTGTTGCCTTTTCGTAGTTCTCAAGAGCCTTATCAATATTCCCAAGCTTTTGATAACAAACTCCAAGATACAGATATGAAGCGTAGTATTCATCGTTTTCCGCTATAACCAACTCAAGCAATGGAATCGCAGGCTGATAGAGATCCGCATTTAGATATTCATAAGCCACAAGGGTATTATTCTGAAGCACATCCTCGGAATCAGATTGGACTTTTTGGACTACTTTCATGAGACTGTCTTTCATAGACTTCAACTCGGCTGATTCATTTGAAGAACTCTCATTTAGATAACTCATCATTTCTCCGGAATCGGGATATGAAAAAAGAGTCAAGTAGTAGTTCCTCCATCCTTCTGAATCATCATTTGATAGTTCTTTTAGGACATCAATAGAGTCTTCTTCTTTATTCTGCATATACGCATTGGTTCTTACAAGAGCAAGAACATTTTGCCAATTCTTACTGTTGTTTTCATACCCATCTTTGAAACTTTTCACAGCCGCTGTATAGTCACCTGCATCAAAAAGAATTTTACCGCGGATATAGTAGATCTCATCGGGCCTAGTCACTTTTCGTTCGATACCATCCAAAAGTTCAATGGCTGGTTCATATTGTCCTTTTATCTCATAGATTTCTGCTGCACCGACATAGGCATCGGTGTTTGAAGGATCAGCATCAATAGCCATTTTGTATTGCTCTAGTGCTTTCGAATAATATCTCCCTTCTAAGAACTCCTCTGCTTTATCTATGTACCCCTGAGCAAACGGTCCGTCATCTTGCTTTTGATTACTGAGATAATATGCCACGCCAGCAGCAATAGCTACACACAAGAAGACTACTACAAACTTCTTCATCTTGGACAACTTAAGAATAATTTAATACTGTTCATACTACCAGAGAGAATCATATACGGCAAATAGTATTCAACTCGGTTTCTGCCTCCGCTTCAGATAGCTTAAAAAATCTTCGGGCTCAGCGGCAAAACTGCCAGTCAAAAGACCAACAAGTTTGGCAAATAACCCTGTATTGATAACAAGAAAAAGGACTAAGAACCCGACAAGCAGAATTGTTGCAACAGTGAACAATTCCCAGCTTTTCAGTGAAAAGTAGCTAACTCCTGCAAATATGATGTATAGCAAAAATAAAACAAAGAAGATAACTACTCTGAAGAACAAGTTCTTTTGGTTGCGGAAGGCACTACCCTCTGTATTCGAAATGGTCTCCTTTTGATCTAGCACCTGAATATTGTTATTTTGATCAACTCCTAGGAAATACTGTTTCTCTCCATCAGTTCCCAAGGCTCCGATTCCCCTGCATTCTTCACAGACAGCACCAGTCGACGGCACAACTCCTTTGCCTAAGCAGTTCTGACATATTTCGGGTTTGATTTTATTTTCCATATTAATAAGGAGTTTATAACATTTTTACTTCACTCCAGCAACGAAATCTTGGTTTAATGTGGTACAACTGACTCCGATATAAGGCTCTGGGTCCAATGGTTTTTGCGGTTGTACACTGACATCATAAACACTAAAGTGCAGATGTACAACTCTGTTTTGCAGCGACCAGTAGCACCTATTCCCTTGGAAACCTATCAGATCTCCTTGCTCGACTCTTTGTCCCAAGGCAACATTGATATAAACCTCATTTGAAAACTGGTCCGCCATATGTCCATACAGAGTCTTTATTTCTAGAGATGGAATAACTTCAGTGTAAATTGAATCAAGTGTATCACACCTTATAGATACATCTCCATTTGCTTCCCAAATATAAGTTACTTCTCCGCTGCAGGCAGCATATACCGGATTTCCTTTATTTCCCCCATCGATGCCGCTACCGTTCACACTAGTCCAGATATCAATTCCCTCATGCTTTCCTTCACTCAATGGCCCTGTATATAGAAACGCAGAAACAGGTATAGTCCCGCTACTTGGAACGATGAATGGAGGTACTGAGGAGATATCCCTGACCTCGCGAAGATATTCAGCACCTAAGACAGAAGGCTCATTGCCGCTATCAGGAGGAAGTATCTCTTTAGAAGCGACTGGATATATTCTCTGATATCCCTCTTCGTAGTTGCTCAGCTTAAACAAGGCTTTTATTGCACTCTCTGTCCTTTTCGGCCCAAGAACGATGACAAACACACCCAGCATGATAAATAAAGCCAGAGAGGCGGCAAAGATTATTGTCATTAACTTGCTAAATATTTTCTCCATTCTCACGTTTATTAAATATTTACAACATCGCCCTCTTTTATTTCTCCAGAGATAATCTTCCTTGCAATGACATTTTCTATCTGTTCTTGAATCACACGGATAATTGGTCTTGCACCAAATCTAGGCTTATATCCTTTCTGGACCAGCTCTTGAATCTTTTCATCAGACACTTCCAGAGTGATTTTTTTATCCTGGATTCTTGCCTGCATCTTCTTGATCTGAAGCCGGGCTATCTCGGTTAACTCATCTTGAGTTAAAGGATTAAACAAAATTACTTCATCAAACCTATTTATAAATTCCGGAAGGAAATACTGTCTCAGTACAGGAAGTATATTCTTGTCATAAAACATAGTTCTTTCATCAACCGTCATTTCTTCTCTCAGACCATCCAATATAAACTCTGAGGCAATATTGCTTGTTGCTATTATGATAGTATTTTTGAAGTCGATTGTCCTGCCTTGACCATCAGTAAGCCTCCCTTCATCCAAAACTTGCAGAAAGATATCAAAGACTTTGGGATTTGCTTTCTCTATCTCGTCCAGAAGAATCAAGCTATATGGCCTCTCCCAAACTGGGTTTGTCAATTGTCCGCCTTCCTCATAGCCGACATAGCCTGGTGGAGAACCAATGAGTCTCTGAACAGTGTGCGCCTCACTAAATTCACTCATGTCTAACCTTATCATTGCCTGCTCATTATCATATACGACTCTAGTTAGGCATTTTGCAAGATATGTTTTACCTACACCTGTCGGCCCTAGGAATAAGAATGTTCCAACAGGCTTCCGTGGATCTTTGAGTCCTGCTCTGCTTCTTCTGACCACCTCGCTAACCCTGTGAACAGCTTCCTTTTGTCCGATAACATTTTGACCTAAAATTTGTTCCAGATTTAAAAGTTTCTGCTGTTCGCTTGCACTTAGTCTTTCGATTGGGATTCCTGTTTTCTCAGAAATGATAGCCTTCAAATCATCAACACTTACAAGATTTCTATTTTCCAACGCGACCTTTGAGCTGGCTTCGTCGAGCAAGCCGATTGCTTTTGAAGGCAGGAACTTATCCTGAATATATCTTTTAGAAAGACTTGCGCAAGCTTCGATAACATCATCACTGAATGTAATGTTATGGAACTCAGACAGACTCAGCGTCTTCTTTTTTAGGATTTCTTCAGTTAATTCGACTGAAGCCTCATTGACACGCACTACACCAAATTTTTCGGAAAGATTCGGATCCTTAGTTAATAGATTTCTATATGTAGATGAAGTTGTCGAGATAATGAGACGAATATTTTTCTGATCAAGCAGAGATTTGATAAAACTGAGCAAAAGATTCGGTTCACCATAGGAATCTTTATTACTTAAATCCCAGTTTTTTATATATATGATCACTTTCCCCATCTTTTGAAGGTCCTCCAGTATCTGCTCTTTTACTTCTTGAATATTGCGATAGTCTAAGAGTGTCCCTAAGGCGGATATGGAAAACTCAAGAACCTTGCAGTCTTTCAACAGATTTCCCAGCAAGGAATTTACCACTCCGGCAGTAAGCGAGTGAACTATCGAGGATTTTCCTACTCCTACTTCCCCGATCAACAGAACATTGTTATCCTTCTGCCTGACAAGCATTCGAGAAAGCTGAATGAGCTCTGCATCTCTACCAACAACTATCTCCAACTCACCATTTCTAGCCTTATCAGTAAGGTCTATACTAATCTGCTTCAGGTAATAATCTCCTTGATCCTTGTAACTTTGAGTGTCCTGATACTCATTTTTTCCACTTTTATACTCAAGAGGAGAAAGATCAACCGCCAAGTCTTTGGCAATTTTTTCTATTTCCGTAGAGAAAATAGTTGCGAAAAACAAATCTTCAACCAAAACCTGCTCGCGTCCAAACTGTTTTGAAATCCCATAAGCGTTTAACAAAGTCTGCTTTAAATCAGGAGAGAAAACAACTTGCCCTTTAGTAATTCTGATAGGATGCGCTGAAGCCATCTGTTCAGCGGCAACAGCTTCTTTCAAACCTTTTAGGTCAATTCCTGACTGCTCGAGCAATGCTAAAACACTAGGGTCGTCTACCAATACAAGGAATAGTTGCTTTGAAGTACAAACACTAAAATGCCTCTCATAAGTCAGGTGACAAGCTTCGGATAACTTCATCAGTGTCTCTTGTGCATACTTATCAGAAATATCGATCAACTGCATAGTCTAAAAAATAGATCTAATTATTAGAGCCAGAATTATTATTACAAGAACAAAGATGAAGCCAAAAACATAGGATATTGTCTTCCTCAGAAGCTGTCCTTTTATCCTTGAGTGATAATCAACAAAGGTGGGAAAACTAAAGTATACTTGATCTTCTCCATCACGGGCATCCAATCCTCTTCCTTGACACTGATCACATATGTCATCACCTCCCGGAAGCTTCCCCCACCCCTGACATTTTTCACATATTTTGCTTGGTAAGAAAAATTCTTTCATTTCTTATTGATATAACATATTACAAAGAAAAAGAGGAAATGGCAATGAAGCTGCTATTGTACCCTGTAACAATAGCACACAAACTTGATCAAATAACTCCAGAACTTCCTTTTCAGTATAATAGATCAAAACGTATGTAGCAAACGATTATTCAATCTGATAGAATAGGAAACCAGATAGTTATCACTGTGGCCTTTTGTCTAGTGATAATTTAACAATATTACAAATTACATATGAATATCCGCAATTTTTCGATCATAGCACACATAGACCATGGAAAATCAACGCTGGCAGATAGAATTCTAGAGAAGACAGGCGCTATCTCTAAGCGGGAAATGAAAGATCGTTTTCTGGATACTTTGGAGCTCGAGCAGGAAAAAGGTATCACAATCAAGCTTCAAACTGCACGTATGAAATGGGAGTACACTGGGAAAGAGAAGGCGTATCTGAATCAGATATACACTCTCAATCTTATTGATACACCTGGGCACGTAGACTTCAACTATGAAGTCTCAAGGTCAATAACCGCATCCGAAGGAGTAATTCTTCTTGTCGACGCAACACAAGGAATTCAAGCACAAACAATCTCTAACTTTTATAAGGCCCTAGAAAGAGATCTCTCTATCATACCAGTAATTTCAAAGGTAGATCTTCCTCAGGCTGAAATAGAGAAAACAAGATCAGCAATGATCGATGTTTTCGGATTTAAGGAAGATGAAATTCTCCTGACCTCCGGAAGATCAGGAGAGGGCGTATCTTCACTCCTAAACTCAATAGTGGAAAATGTACCTTCTCCAGCAGAAAGTAAAACAGATGAAGTGAAAGTCTTGATATTTGACTCGTTTTTTCATGAGCACAAGGGAGTTGTAGTTTTAGTCAAAGTCGTCCAGGGAAGAATCGATAGCACAGATAAGCTTCTTTCACTTCAGACTAGAACCATCATCGATCCGATAGAAATCGGGTATCTGAGACCTGCACTCGAAAAACAACCTAGTCTTGAAGCAGGTGAGGTTGGATATATAGCTACAGGTCTGAAGGATATCAAGAAGTTGCACGCAGGAGAGACAATAACTATTTACTCAGAATTTGCTCACAAGAATATCAAGCCAATTCCCGGATACGAACCGCCTAAGCCCATGGTATACGCCAGTCTATACCCAACTATCAGCGAAGAATTCGAAGAGTTCCGTGTCAGTCTTGAGAAATTAGCATTAAATGACGCCGCTTTGACTTATACAAAAGAGAAGTCGCCGATACTTGGATCGGGATACTGCTGCGGTTTTCTTGGACTGCTGCACCTAGAGATCACACAGGAGAGACTCTCGCGTGAGTTTGATACAGAAGTATTCACTACAACACCAAGTGTGCTCTACAAGCTCCAGACAAACACCAAAGATCCTTCCAAACTAGAAACGTTCAGTGATCCCAAATTCGATGAGGACGAATTACTGCTTGTCAGAACTGCAGGTGAATTCCCCAAACAGGAACTCATCGCTCAGTCATATGAACCAATCGTCAAGCTTGAGATCATAACCCCGCAAAAATATATGGGGACGATAATCGAACTTGTAAAGGAAAGAAGAGGAAGCTACGTCACAACGGAATATTTAAATCCTAAATCTTCAGTAAACATAGCCAATTATGTCATCCTGAGATTTGAAATACCCACGGCAGAGATCATCATAAACTTCTTCGATAAGCTAAAATCCATCTCCAGCGGGTATGCTTCTATGGATTATGAAACATTAGAGTACCGAAAATCAGACATTGCGAAGGTAACAATACTCGTAAATCATGAAACAGTCGAAGCATTATCATTCATTTCACACAAGAATTCTGCTAACAAAAAGGCAAAAGCCCTAGTCGATCGGCTTGTTGAATTTATACCCAGACAGCAGTTTCAGGTACCTATCCAGGCAGCAATCGGCGGGAAGATAATTGCCCGTGCAGACATCCGAGCATATAGGAAAAATGTCACTGAGAAATTATACGGAGGAGATGTAACAAGAAAAAAGAAGCTTCTGGAAAAACAGAAGAAAGGAAAGAAGCGCATGAAAGAATTTGGAACAGTAGAGATACCGAGGGAAGCATTCCTGCAGGCACTAAAATCGGGTTAGTTCACTTCAGCAACACTTCGAACTTCGAACTTGAGATCCGTCTCAAAATGAATAGATTGATTCGATTCAATAACTATTTCCACATCAAAGCTTTCGTCTTGCATTAGCTCAAAAGTAGCTCCCAGAAAATCTTTTCCATCAAACATTGTTCGCTCCTTATCTCCTGTCTTAAGCCAAATGGTACTCCCCTTGAGAGCTGACTTGTCTCCATATAATCGGGAAACGAACTTGATCCCCGTTGTTCCTTCGTTTGCCAGACTTCCAATCTTGAATGTTTCCAAGTCCGAGGTTTCTGGCAGCAGTCTGAAGCTCACCTTATATATATTACTCTCTCTTTGTGATTTGAGCACAATAATCTTGCTGCTTCTTTCATATCCTTCTTTCACCTCAAAACCGAAAAGGTTTTCTCCAGCAACCTTCGTAGCCCCAGCTACTTGAGGCTGTTCAGCATAATAAAGCTCAGGATCAAGATTGAAGGAAACAAGAACCGGTACAGCAAATATGACCAGCACAAACATAAATAGCACTACATCCAAACCTATCTCAAGCAGCTTTTTCATCGCATACTGATAAAAAACTATTACTACAAGATAACTCAAAAAGTGGAAAGAGTCAAATGCCGTATATAATTATTGATCATAGAGATTTCTTTAAAAACAATTAATCTGTGAATCCTCGGAGATGAAATTTGAGGTCAATCATATTTTAGTCCAACAGGTTTGTCGGGGAAATAAACAAGAACATCATTTCCCTTCAATTCTATCATTTCAAAGTCTTTTCGTATCATCAGAGTAAAGTTTCCTGAGCTATAAAGATATTTATCCTTGAAGGCTGGATATCTGGGAACTCTGAAATCCGGAGCTCCTCTTTGAGGGCGGGTTTGATCAGGCTTTCTTACTTTTAGCAGCTTTAGTTCCCCTGCTTCTGTATCTATCGGTTGATCTAATAAATATGTATATCCAGTACTATGTGTATTTTTCTCGACCTCTTCTCCAAGTGATCGAACTAATTTCTCTAAAGCTCTAAACTCCTTTTCATTCTTTGAGAATATTGCAAGATAGTCAAGAGGGAGATTGTTAAAGTCGGTGTTCTTTTGGATTGCTCCTCGTGCACAGGAAACTATGTATCTTATAATTTTATATAATTCTTTTTTATTCAAGTAGTGGCATGCATGATGTATATTAGCTAGTCCGCATACTCTTTGATTGCCTTTGTATCTGACCTATCATAGTGCCCGTTTGGAAACAGCTCTTTGAAATCCATAAGTCGATATCCGAGAGGGGATGCGAGAACGAGCTTGATATCCTTGCCTCCGACTTGTTTAAACTGAGCTATATACTGCCTACAAGCACCGCATGGATAACTGTACTGATCCTCGGTATCGTAAAGGCATAAGGCGATAAACTTGTACCTTCCATTTGAAACAGCATTATCGATCGCGACCTTTTCACTACAAGACCCCAGTCCTGATATACTATTCTCGACATTACACCCACCATAAATTGTCCCGTCAAACGCTAGGATACTACTTCCGAATTTGTGCTTGCTATAAGGCGCAAATGCATTCTTGGCAGTCTGACTGGCTACCTCAATCATCTTTTCAATTATCTTTTTTTCAAGCTTCACTGTAATTCGTTAATAAATAATCAGTATATATACAATTCTATAACATAATATACATTTATTCAATCATTATTCTGTCTCAAATTCTTTTTAGGTGAGAAGATTTCTTCCAGTCATCGAGCTAGGCTTCTGCATACCGAGAACTGCCAATATTGTTGGAGCAATATCTCCGAGAATGCCCAAACTCAGTTCTCTTGCCTGGACCTTTGGTGCAATAAAAATAAAGGGAACTGGATTTGTCGAATGTTCCGTGTCGACCTTCCCTGTCTGAAGATTAATCATTTCCTCGGTGTTACCGTGATCGGCAGTAACCAGTAATGCACCTCCCTTTCCTAGAGCTGCTTCCACGATCTGACCGACACATTTATCAACATACTCTACAGCAGTAACAGCTGCCTTGAGGTTCCCTGTATGCCCTACCATATCAGGATTCGCATAATTCACTACAATAAAATCATATGTTCCTTCTTCGATCTTTTCCAAAAGAATTTTTGTCAACTCAGGGGCACTCATAACAGGCTTCTGATCGTAGGTAGTAACATCCTTTGGAGATGGAACCTCGATCCTATCTTCCCCTTGGTAGGGAATATCGTTTCCTCCATTCAGGAAATATGTGACATGCGGGAACTTTTCTGATTCAGACAACCGCAGCTGCCGCATCCCAGTCTCAGATATCAATCGCCCGATGGGAAGCTTAATATCTTCAGGCGGATAAGCTGCCATCTTAGGAATGCCCTCTTCATATTCGTTCATACCAACAAACTGCAGATTGTCTATTTTCTGTCCTCTGTCCCAGTTACTAAAACTGTCTGATATAAAAGCTTTTGTCAGCTGAATTGCTCTATCAGGTCTATAATTAAAGAACAAGATAGAATCTCCCGGCTTTACTGTACCGAGGGGGATATTCTCTTTATCTACAATTATCCTCGGTTCTATGTATTCGTCTGTTTCATTTATGTTGTAGGCATCCTGTACCGCATCCCTCCAGTTCGAAAACGGTTTTCCGAGTCCTGAAACTAACAAATCATAAGCCAACTTAGTCCTATCCCATCTCTCATCACGATCCATAGCAAAAAACCTACCACAGACAGAAACTATTCTCCCAATTTTCTGACGCTGGCACTCCCCCTCAAGCTCTTCTATATATGTGACCGCACTTTTGGGAGGAGTATCACGACCATCAGTGAAAACATGAACACATACTTGGTTTGATCCCAACCCTTCCTTACGGCATAAATCAATACAGGCAAATGCATGCTCCATAGCTGAGTGCACCTTACCTCGGCTAACAAGCCCTAACAAATGCAGTTTGCCATTTGTCTCTTTCACATGCTTTGTTGCTGCAAGCAATGATAGGTTCTGAAAAAAAGTACCATTTGATATTGCGTTATCGATACGCGGGAGCTCCTGAAAAACAACTTTTCCGGCTCCAATATTTGTATGTCCCACCTCACTATTACCATTAGTTCCCGAAGGAAGTCCGACAGCGCTTCCGGAAGCATGAAGATAGCAATGCGGATACTTGAACCAAAGTGAGTCAAGATTGGGAGTGTTTGCCAAAGTAATTGCATTGCCCGGTCCTGGGGGTGCAACACCAAGCCCATCGAGGATCAGGAGTATAAACGGTTTTGGTCTTTTATAATTTGTGACAGGACTCATAAGTACATTGTTAATTTTACTTCTACAAATTCTAAACTAAAAGACTCTAACTGTAAAGCTCAGTTATACTTATGATAAAAAACAAAGAGGGGCATACCAGAACTGGTACACCCCTTACCCCCACCTTTCGCTCGTTATTACGGTGAAGTGCTCAGTTTCACCGCCCCAGAAAACCCTTCATACAGACCTGACACTTGTTGGTCTGTAAAGTGAGGAAAAGTGTCAATCATTTAAATACTTCAGTGTCAAAAACATGAAAGTCATCAGCAAACAAGGTCAGCTCTACTTTTGCATCTCCCTTTTTTGTAACATACGGCTTAACACTCAAGGGCCCAAGAGCTCTGATCAACATTCCCTTCTCGAGATTTGGGCTCTTCACTGCTCTTTTCCCAAACAGCAGTACATCATAGTAATTCACTTTCTCTACCGGTTTTCCTTTCTGATCTTTGTCCTTGACATTAACAGCTATACGCACCTTTGAGTATTCCTTATCTGCCTTGGATTTTTGGACATCCGGCTTCAAGACTACTCGTCCTATAACTTCTGCCACCTGTTTATTCATTATAAATTTTTAATAATTATGATATTGGGTTCTATATTATATATAACACGCCCCCGTGTCAAGCTTATACTGTCTAAAGATATTACTCATAAACAAAAAATTACTTGTTGTAATATAATTATCAAAGCTTTTCCGAGATAGATTTCTTCTCTGTATTTTTCACACTTATCTGCATATGCTATACTGACTTAGTTTAGATTAACTACAATAACTCATGATAAAAAAAACTAAGATAGTGGCAACAATAGGTCCTGCAAGCTGGGATAGGGAAATTCTTAAAGGAATGCTGGATAATGGTATGAATATAGCCAGAATCAATGCTTCATTTGCTGACCATGCTGAACTCAAGCGGGTATCAAAAGCTCTGAGGGAATTCTCCAACACAGTTGCAATAATGATGGATACGAAAGGACACAAGATAAGGATTTCTGATTTCGGAAAGGAAAAGAAGCTTAAAATCGGACAGAAAATCTCTGTCTTTACTGAAAAAACTGCTGGAGAATTGTATCTAGTAACTGAAACAAGTGTTGGACTTGAGCAGCAGATACCAAAAGAGGCTATCATACTTATTGATGACGGATTGATAGAATTGAAAGTCGAGGATAAAAAGGGTAAACAGCTCGTATGTAAAGTATTGCAGGGCGGACTATTAAAAAAGAGCAAATCGGTCAATATACCAGGAGTGCACATCGAATTTGGAGAGCTTTCCAAAAAGGACTTCGAAGACATAATGTATGCACGCGAAGCAGGATTTGACTTTGTTGCCGCATCATTCATAAGAAACATAAATGACCTTAGGGCAGTAAAGAAACTTCTGATAGGATCGAACACAAAAGTAATAGCGAAGATAGAGGATATGGAGGGGGTAAGTAACTTTGATGATATCCTTGCTGAAGCAGACGGGATCATGATCGCAAGAGGAGATCTCGGTGTCGAAATTCCAGCTGAGAAAGTACCACTCATCCAGAAAAAGTTCATAGAAAAATGCAACTTAATAGGGAAACCAGTGATAGTAGCAACACAGATGCTTCAGTCTATGACAGACAACATTTCGCCAACAAGAGCCGAGGTAAATGACGTAGCAAATGCAATATTTGACGGAACTGACGCAGTAATGCTATCTGCAGAAACTTCTACTGGCAAGTACCCTGTAGAAGCAGTAACTACTATGTCAAAAATATCGCTTGAAGTCGAAAAGTCGATTGATCCGATTGTCCGTGATGTTTCTCCGCTTGCAAAACCGACAACAAATGCAATCGCGAAAGCAGTCAAAGATAGCTGCGATACTTTACCAATTGATAAAATCCTTGTTGCTACAGCAACTGGAACTACAGCAATAACTATAGCCCGTTTCAGACCTAAACAACCGATAATTGCATTTACAAATGACATATTCTCCAAAAGAAAGCTGGCACTATCAAGGGGAATTATACCTGATATTCTTGAAGAGTCTTCTTCCACAAGAGACGTAGGAATACAATCGCTAGTTAGGAATGCACTGAACAAGGGATATGTTTCAGAATCGGATCTGATTCTGGTTGTAGCCGGAGCAAATATCATGGGACAAAGTGAGACAAATATGCTTGAGATAAATAGAGTAGAACAGATTATATCTTAAATCTTAAAGCTCAAATATCAAAATTCAAAACTAGATTTGTGATTTGAGCTTTGAACTTTTAACTATTAAACACTGCCCATGGACAACATACCCAGATCCAAGAAATTCATCCTCTGGTTCGATGAACTCACAAATAAAGATGTACCGTACGTTGGAGGGAAAAATGCCTCACTTGGTGAAATGATTCAGTACTTAGGAGCTAAAGGGGTTTTAATCCCTTCAGGGTTTGCTATCACAGCGTCAGCATATGATGCTCATATTCAAAAAAATAATCTTGGGGAGTCTAT
>Ga0180007_10002608_pt1 | contig 21189 bp, 35 predicted proteins | sample MM_PC_MetaG_FD_121122 | JGI IMG/M metagenome (GOLD analysis project Ga0180007, IMG submission 121122) | Groundwater microbial communities from the Aspo Hard Rock Laboratory (HRL) deep subsurface site, Sweden - MM_PC_MetaG | ecosystem: Environmental > Aquatic > Deep subsurface > Groundwater... | reverse complement strand
CTCTGAATATTCCACTGGTGAAGTCCGGTATATCTACTAAGTCGGCCTATCTGTTCCATGTGTCTTAAATACACATATCCACCGGATTTACATACCCGGACCATTTCTAAAACCGCCAAATGAGGATTAATCACATGATCCAAAGCATTAACACAATGCACAATATCAAAAGAATCATCTTTGTAAGTCAAATGCTCCATATCCTGATGTTCAACCGGCAATAATCTCTTTACTCCTGATTCTTCCCATAACTTATTATATAAATCGGTCATTAAATCCGCCGAGGTTAAGTTTACCTTCACCCCCGGCCAAGTAGATCCAACAGTCGCAATAGCTCCACAACCTATATCTAAAATATCAACTTCTTTCTTATCACCAATCAAAGGGCCAAAATAATCATGTAGTTGAAACTCAAAATTAAAAGACTTAATAATTTTAGGTAGTTTAATTCTCCAAAACCTCTCTTCTCTTCTTGATCCCTTCTCCCACCGTTCTTTAATAATTTTATCCATTTTCTTTATTTTTCTAACCATAACCACACTCCATGATTTTTAACTTTTTCTGTTTTGATTATAGAAAACCCAGTATCTTTACACAATAACTTAATAGAACCATCGTCATAACTAACCCCACCCCACCACTTTTTCAAATCAACCTTATCAGTTCTTAATAAAACCTTAAATACCCCATCTTTTTTTAACACCCGATAAACTTCCTTAAAATTAGCCTCTACCATTTTCCGATCCTTCATATGCTGAAAGACCAAGTAAGAAAAAGCCACATCTACCACATTATCTTTCAAAGGAATAGTTTTACCGTCTGTCTCAAATAACTCTACATTACCCTGATGCTTCACTCTCTTTTTTGCCTGTTTAATCATTTCCCCGGAAATATCAACACCAATAATCTTGTCAAAAACACCCAACATCCACTCTGTCATTCTTCCGGTTCCACACCCGATCTCCAAGATAGTCCCCTTTCTAATAAGAAAATTATCAGTACCAATAAGCCTTAAATAATCCTCTTTCCCGCTTATTCTAAACTCTTTTTCTGTTATCCCCTTTCCCTTATCAGAATTAATATAATACCGGGAATTTTCTTTAGCCAGTTTTTCCCAAAGTTGCTTTAATTTATCCATTTCTTATTCCTTTCCAGCATGGCTCTAGTAACCTCCGGATCATACCCCAATGATTCAGCCCACGCACACCAAGCATAAACATCTTTAGGGATACACTTTGAGTTAAAACCACGCTTATCCGGAAACACAAAAGTCCACCAAAGATTAAACCGGGGATCATCACTGTAAACCGCATCCCGGATAGTGTAATAGTCAACCCCAGCCTTCTCACAAACATCATAAAGTTCTTGGCATTGAGCCACCTTATAAGCAATCGCCCGATTTTCAGATAGTTTAATAATCTCCGCTTCAAGTAAACTAACTTGCCTTATAGTTATGTTTGCATTGTAAACAGTAGCGTAAAGATCAATTAATTTCCGCCTATCGTCTGAATGACCACCAAGAATCATGAAAGGTCTAACTTTTGGATCAAACAAAGGATGTTGAGGAGTTTCCCCAAGATATTCCGGTTGCATAATAATATGTTTATCAAATGATGCCTCCCAATTCTCACAATCACCGGGGTTAACCGTTGACCTGATAACAATTAGCGGACACTTACACCACTTCACACATTCTTCAACTATAGAAGTGTCCAACCTGCCCTCTTCCGGACAAGGAGTAGGAACACAAATAAAAGCCACATCACTAGCATTAATATCCTCTTCTTCACAACAGTCCTGATAAGCCGGATCAAAGATCACCGCCTCCGAAAATAACTTATGTACCGCCTTACCAACCCACCCATAACCAATTATCGCTACTTTTTCCATATTGAAGGAGAACTAATAAAACTACCACGATCACAAGAATCCCTATAATATTTTTCGGTACTTGCTAAAGCCTTGGGCCATTTACCACACTCCGTACACCTTGGATTATTACACATTGGAAATACACAACACTCAATATGTGCCGTCATCATAAAACAACCACACCTTTTACATTTTGCTTTCATTTTATTTTACCTCCGGCCAAGTTGGTACAGGTGCAAATTTTTTAACCAGCCATTCTATAGGGTGAATTTGTTTATCCCAAGCCTTGCCAAACTCCATCCACTTATTAGTCCAAGCCTGACCAATCTTTTGCTGTTCGCTAGGTAGACTGTAACCCCGGCCTTCAGTTTTATGCCAATGAGCATACCAAGTCTTTTTGTTTACCTTTACTTCATAACCACCAAGCCATGCTTTAATCCCTACTTCCTGAAATTCATTCCAAAAAGTACCCCAATGCTCTTCATCCATCAAATCCAGCTTATGAAACAAAGTTTTAGGCATAAACCAAACACTTCCTTGATTACTCATCACATCATCAATCAGCTTATCTTTCAACGCCGGATCATGATTTTTTTCAGTCCAAACCACGCCATGAAGGGTATTATCCAAATACATGTAATCAATCGGGTATTTATTATCTTTTCTCTCTTCAATCTGCCACTTCTCTACATCCAAAGCATAGCGCCGGGGAACCATGACCTGATTTTCTTTACAGTCACCAGAAAGGATCTCATCAAAGCCGGGGCCAAACAAACAATGAGCATCAGCCTTCATCAAAAATTCACCTCTAGCTATAGCAACCGCAGAATTAATCCCGGCCCTCATACCCCTAGCTTCAGACCGATGAATCAAAACCACCCGCTTATCATCATCAATAGGAGGATCGGGCCAGTAACCGTCTAAAACAGCAATTACTTCTATCTCACCGGTGGCATTTTCAAGTAGGGAATTAATTGTTTTTTGCAGGTAAGGTTCGTTCCTCGCCGGTAAAATTACAGACAACATACTAGTAATATACTACCATGCGACTGAAAAGTATAGGAGGAAAGTAATTACAAATTAAGCAAAGGGAAAGGACGGAGAGGCGGATTCAGAGACAGACGGTGAAAGAGAGAGGGACACTGAAGGAGAAAGACTGGTAGAGACAGAAGGAGATAGTGAGCCGGAAAGGGAGACAGAGACTGAAGGCGACAATGAAGTTGAAACGGAAGGAGAAGCAGAGGGAGATAGAGAACCAGAAGCAGAGGGAGATAGAGACACCGATAATGATGGACTAACAGACAAAGATGGACTTAGTGAAACTGAAGCGGAGGGTGATACAGACAAAGAAGGTGACAATGAAATTGAAAGGGATGGACTAACAGACAAAGATGGACTTAGTGAAGGCGAAAGAGAAGTAGACACAGAGGGTGATAGTGAGCCGGAAAGTGAAACAGAGAGAGAAATTGAGACCGAAGGAGAGACAGACGGTGATCGGGAAGGCGAAACCGAAGGTGAAAGACTAGTAGATACTGAAGGTGATCCGGAAGGAGACCAAGAAGAAGATTCAGAAAGTGAGACTGAAAGACTTGGAGATTTAGACAAGGAAGCAGAAGTTGAGGGAGAAAGGGAAACTGAAGCCGAAGTAGAAAGTGACGGAGAAAGAGAAGTAGACACAGATGGGGACACCGATGGGGACCGGGAAGGAGAAGTAGAAGAAGAAGGGCTTAAAGAAACGGAAACGGAAGGCGATACAGAAGGTGATAAAGACACCGAAGCTGATTGACTTTCATATTTAGCCTCTATAGAAACCCAAGTAGCAGAAAGTACGGTCCCAATGTTTACATAAACATTCAGATCGGACTTACTTAAATCATAAAACCAAGCACCTTTCTTAAACCCGGCGTAACCGGTAGGAAGATTGTCGCCTTCCGCCTCTATAATTTCAGTCTCATCGTAGCGGATAACACGATTATTCTCATAAGGAGCAAGGGAAACCAAAAAAGAAGCCTCTTGAGCAGTCCGGAGAGTTGAATCAATTGCTAATATTCTATTTAGTTCATCTAAAGTTGATTTGGGTAAGTTTGCTTTTAGTTCAAATGTTGACATATCTATATATTAAACTTTTTGTCATAACTTTAGCAAGGGGAAGGTATCATTTCTCCTCCCCCTTGCTACTTAACTACTTTTTAAAAGGTTGCAAAAAGTTCAGCGGCGAAGTGTCGGCGAGTATCAGTGATTTTTCCGGCATATACAAAGAGATCTTTGTAAGCTGTTCCGAAATCACCGGTAATATCCTCTTCAATCATCGCCGATAAAAGCTTTTCAGCAAATGTCATCCAATTAGAATGACCGGCCAGGACATGGTATCCATCAGTGTTGTCACCGGAGAGGCGATTAGACTGAAATACCTTAAATCCTTGCAACTCGGTAATCATCCCTTTCTTTACAAGATCCTCGTAGACTGCCGGGACATGCAGGGCAACTCCCGAAGCCTTTACCAATTTAGGACCAAATTCAGGCGGAACGATTAACCAGCGATTGCTGTCAGGTACTGAAGAAAATCCGTTTGCTTCAGCCTTATCAAGCCTTAGCTTCAAAGCGGCAACCTGATCCAGCAAGTTTGCGGTAGTAACAGCCACAACGGTTGCGGCCTCAATCTCATAACTAGATCCACCGGCAATTGCGCCACCGGTATAAGCGGAGGTGGTATCGTCAAGATCATCTTCAATTATGATTGCCGTATTACCGGAACGAGATTTAACTCTATACCACTTGGTGTGACCATCTGCCTTAAACCCTTTTCCAACCATGGCGGCGGTAAAAGTTGTACCGTTCCCGGTAACAACACCGGTAACAGCGTCTACAGTAACATCTCCGGTAGTATATGAGGTTCCGACACGATTGCCGGCGGCGACATCACCATATAAACCAAGAGCGTAAGTATCCATGTTTTTGTTTCTTTCATCAGCCTTCTGATCTACAACCGTAGAATGAGGATTTTTGATGTAGGAATACCATTTATCTATCGTATATTCTCCCCAATAGAAGGATTTCAGTTGATCTATGATCAATTGAGAATTCTTTTCATAGAGATTATCCATTGACAAACCACCTTTTGTATAGGTCTGTTCAGTGATACGATCAATAGCAAGAATATTTAACAATGAACCAATCCCGTTAATTTCACCTTCATAGTCCCGGTTACAGACTACATCTAAAAGACTTCTATCATAAACCTCTTTCATCAGTTTACTGGAAAATCCTTCAGCGATTTTTGTTGCGTATGCGGATGACATATTTTTTGTTTAACTTAATAACTTTTAAATAAAATACCGCCTAGCCACTTTTTAAACTAAACAGTTTTATCCTGTTCCAGTCCTTAAAAAAGGGTTAGGCGGTATTTACTTTAAATAAGAATATCAACAAACAAAAAGCTTGTCAACACATATTAAATATTTTCATAATCTATTTTCCCCGCTTTCAATTGTCTTTTCCACTCTTCATAATTATCGTTTTTCAAAACTCTGGCCTCCTCAACAGTAATTTTATCTGATTTTGGCTCCATCTTTGCGGAAGGACCACCGGTTCCCGGCTCAAACATCTGACCCTTATTACCTGGTCTTGCCTCTTTATTGGTCCAAAGGAAAGAAGATACCAAGGTGTCAAAATCAACTCCCCGGCGGGTAGGTTTAAGAGCAAATAACTTAAACTCTGTCTCTTTACCAACAAGATCCGGATGTTCTTTATCTAACTTTGGATCATCTAAAAAGGTTTCAACCTTACCATTCCAAGCCTCTATATCCTTAAACTCTTTCCCCACTTCAGCGATAGAAGCAAACCGGCGATTGCTTAAAGTCGTTTGTGTTGCCATCTTCCTTTCAAACTCACTCATCATCTCCCAATCAGGGAACTCTACAATCATCTCTTCTTCAGTAGGTTCAGAAACATTACTGGCCTTATCAAAGGCTTCGTTTATCTTCTTATTCTTAGCAGTTAAAATCTGCGCCTCTTTGGTAGATTGTTTAAATTTTTCCTTGTAATCAGGTTCCGGGGCCGGAGGTTCTTCTATCTCTAATTCAGGTGCGGGCAACTCCTCTGCTTTAGGTTCTACTTCCGGTTTGGGTTCCGGTTCAGGAGGATTGTTCTTTAACTTATCAGCTTCAGCTAACGCTTCTTGTGCCTTGGCTTCTAATTCTTCTGCGGTTGGCTTAACATGCAATACTTTCTTCTTTGTCATAATTTTTACCGTCCTTATTTAAAGGGTTTGGTTAATAATCAGTAATCTCCTATTTTACCTTTTTTCCTTTTGTTTTAACACTTTCCTCTTTAACTGCCAAAACCGTCTCGTATCTTTTCAACTCATCCTTATCCAAATAAGCCCTTCTTGACCGAAGAAAAGCAATATCAAAATCAGTCAATTCGTGGATCTCTTTCTTAGAAATGTTCTCAAACACCTGGAGAGTTATATCATTTAAATCATTTTTTAAAAGTTGTGTTTTCATACTTCTTTAATCCTTTTGGCAAATCCGGCAATAGACCGATCCACTGCTATCCTGGCCCTCTCCGGAGTAGACAAAAATGCTTCAAGTAATAAATAATTTCTTAGTCTTGCTTTCAAAAATATATCCTGTTTGCTTTCGTGACCAATCTTAGACAATTCCTGCTCAACACTGGCTTTCATAACTTGAAGATAATCCCGAATCTTCTCAACACTAATCTTCCCCTGCTGTAGTGCTTCAGTCCAAGTACCCAGTGTTTCTCTTTCTTCTGAAGTTAAATCCTCATACTTTAAATTATTTCTCTCTAAAATCTTGTCAATTATCATTACAAAAACTTTAACATAAAATTATAATCAAATCAAACAACTGGCTGGTTGGTTACAGGCTGATTAACTGCTGGCCGGGGAACCGCACCGGGGACCACCGGATTAACTCCCGGCTGGTTGGCTGGCATACCCATATTATTCGCCATCATTTCTCTCTTTTCTTGCTCAAACTCCATAATCTCATTAATATCATCCGGTTCTACTTCAGCGAAGTTAAGCAATTTTCTTTGATAAACATCCGCCAATTTAGGATTATCCGGCATCACACTTCTTAACACATCCAATCTCTGTAAAACCTGTGTATCTTGATTCAGTTTCTCTTCCCGGCTCCAAACTTTAGCTTGATAACCGGATTTTGTCATCCAATCTTTAGGCCCAATTTCCCGGCTATAAATATCACTTGTATTCCTTCCTTTCTTATAAATCTTAACCATGTCTAATTTCTCACTGGCCGCTTCAATTAATTTCAAAAAGATCATGCCACGCTGTTTCCAAACCGGAACATAGAATTTGGCCATTCCCTTTGCTCTTTCCTTGGCCTCACCCAAACTTAATTTTATCTCACCCAAAGTCACCTGCCGATCTTCAATCACTCCCTGTTGGGTAGAAGTGGCACCGGTAGCCTTCTCCACAAAATTAGTCACAAACTCTATTTCATCCAGAGATTCTGATAGATCGGGAATCTCTACCTTCTGAAATACTTGGGACAAATTCTTTCCCTGCGGAACCGGAATACCGTACCAACCCCAAGGGACCGCTTCAAATGTTTCCGGGCTAAACCCTTCAATACTGGAATCATAAACATTCATACCAAAGTTTCTTAAAGTTCTGTTCTCTACCATTTGGGAAACCCAAGAATTAAGAATCTTGTTCGGAGTTCTGACTATATCGCCAATGCCATCACTCCAAAAATCCTGCCTTTCTATATCATCGGCCCAGCTATCATATGGCAAATGATCACGCCAAAAATGATCCTTGGTCGTACCAATCACTTCCTCCAACGGTTTTTTCATCAACATTACCTGATCATCGGCCTCAACATAAAGGAAAAACTGACCGGGTAAAGCTTCATCCTCGCCAACTTTCTCGTTTTCTCTAAATACAAAATGCATAGACAACTCAACATAAGTCTCTCCCAATATCGGGCTTTCAAGATCCGGCATACCCATATCCTGCATTTTCTGATTCTTTTCAACCATCATCTTGGCATTTTCAGCCTGCTTAATTAAACCCAATTCAGTCGCATAAAAAGTCTGTAACTTCTTTACTTCTTCCTGATCATAATCCGGGTTATTAACCAAAGAAGATAAAGGTTTAAAAATATGAGTATGGACCAAAGACCGAGCAGAGTTTAAATTAGTCGGATCAACATAACGACTGACCAAAATATCTTGCGGATCCTGTACTGTCATTCTGATCTGTCCGTCTATAATCTGCCACTGACAAAAACTTCTGCCAAATAATCCAACCTGTTTCTTGTCAACTATGTCCTGTACTTCCATGTTATTCACCTGTTCTGAAGCCGTCCATTTCCAATACTCATTTAAAAAGATCTCTTTATCCTTATCATTATCCAAGTTTTCAAAGTAAAGCACCGGCATATCATCAACATCCTTCAACAAAGTCCGGATCACTGTTTTCATCAAAGGCAGATTCACTGACTGTCTTTGAGTAAGCCGGTTGACTGTTACCGTATCTCTATAAAGTGTATAAGTCTCACGCCAAGGCTCATGCCGTCTTTGTCGGTAGTTATAACCATCTTCCTTGTTTCCCCAAAGCATTAACAATTCGGGATCTTTTGCATCAATTGGTGTTTCCATAATTAATCAATTATAAACTAAATTAATTATATACTATCCGGGTAGACCTTCATAATAACTTTTCACCCCACCCACTCCCGGCTGTGGTCTTGGATCAACCTTTCTCTTATATCCTACCGCAAATGTCCTGAATCCATCAGCGCCATGTGAAGCCCAGTTGTGTAAAGCCGTATTTCTAAACACCTTATTCTTATCATCCCATTCCTTTTTGTAATTCTTCAACGCCTGAATCCCCCGGCTACATTTATTCTCATCAAACCAACACTGACTGAAAATAGTCCGGGCCATATTAATTCCATCATCCGGATCTAATTTTGGAGCCACCTCAAATCTTATCCCTAAATTTCTCGCCACCTCTAACCTAGATTTCCCGGTCCCTAACTCCCGAACTGCTATATCATGGGGGGCAGTATGCCAACCATAGACATAGCCTTTGTCCTGCAAGACCTTAGCATAGTGAGACAAGCCCTCACCACTGTCCTCGTGATAGTCTATCAACCTAATCTCCATCCCGGCCGTCTGATAGAACCAAATCGTCATAGAATCATCCATGCCCAAGTCCCACGCCGTATTTACCGGTAAAGCCTGATCATAAGGTACTACCCCGATTCTACCCTCATCTTCCGCCTTCCTGATACACGCACCATAGTAAGCGCCGACCACCGGAGAAGTAAACGAACACATATACTCTTGCTCACAATAAGCTATGGCCTCTTCCGAACTCCGACCATCAGCCTCAAACCTCTTTACCGTATCTTCCATTATTCTCTTATACTCATCTTCTGAAAAAACACCGGTATCTTGATAGGTTAAAGTTTCCACCCACCACAACGGATGATTTTTGGCAAACTCATACAAAGACCGGGCATGATTATCCCCTTTGGGAGTAGTGTTAAAAACAGCAATACCATTATTTTCCCTTAAAACAGGCTCAACCACATCCCAAGCATAAGGATCATGGTCGGCCCACTCTGAAAAAATATACATCTTGGGATTGCCGCCTCTCAATGAATCCGGCCTGTTGGCTCCCGACACCTGAAACAAAGAAGGATTATCAGTATTGTTTTTTACCTTCATCATCATCCTGGTCTCATTCGGCTCTCCATCTCTTAAATCAGCCGGTATATGGTCCATAAACTTAAAACCATCCTTATCAATGCCTTCCCAGAGATTCTCCCGACCCATAACTGAAGTCGGATAAATATACTTGACCAAACAGGGATCCCGGATTAAACGCCGGGGGGCCACATCAGCAATACAACTCTTATCTTTCCCGGATCGCCGATGCCAGACAATATAGAAAAACCTTTTCTCACTCTCACCCCTTATTGCTTTCTCTATCTCATGTAAAAAAGGAACCTGATAATCCCTAGCAATAAACTTATGCGGGATCGTTAGGTTTGGCATCTTTCTTTACCTTGTCATAGCTAACAACGCCAACATTTATTTTCTCACCGGCAGAAGTAACATCTGATTTCTCAATCGGTGAAACATCCAGCATTTTTAACTTACTCTCCCACATCTTCCAATCTTTCTTTCCGGAACTTTCCATTCCTTCCATCGCCCTTTCTATCCCATCCCTAATTGCCCTTTGTGCTTCAGGTAATCTCTTCCATTCTGTTATAGTTTTTGGGGTAATACCCAGCGCCCTTGCTATCTGTACCCAATGGCAAGCAGTCCCACCTTTTATCTTTTCTATAAAAGCTTCAAATTTTTCTCTTTTGTAAACTTTCTTAACTTTCCTTTTTACTTCTTTTTTCTTTACAGTCTTTTTAACCTTTACCTTTTTATCTACTTCTTTTTTCTTTTCCATATTTTTAAACCGTTCTAATAATAAGAGTTTGGTTTACATGATTTTACCAGCACCGGAGCCAAAAAGAAAATACAAGGGTTTTACTGGGTATCAACAGTCCACTCGGTCCCGAATCGTTTGTCTTAGAGGCTTAGATAAAGCCATTTTATATCCTATATTATGAAAATACTTCAATTCTCCCTGTTTTACCTCAATACTTCAATTCTGCCAACATCAGCCCAATACTTCGCCACCTTTGCTTTATATACAGCACTATCATCATCCAGCAAGCAGTCCATGAATGCCTTTGCTAAATTATCCCAATCAGGTTTTTGCTTATGAGGCTTACCAAACATCTCTTTCTTTTTCTTTTTACTCCAAGACTTCGGCATCGGGATCCGGAAAACAATATCCAAGGTATCACCAAGTTTATATCCTTTATCTTGAGCCATATAATTTAACTCCTGTTTAAACTGCCAATACTTAACCACACATGGCCTTTGCTTCCAACTGTCTGATCGGACCATCCGGGGCTTAGCGACCGGGGTTATACCAAAAGCTATTATTTTCATTTCAATAACTCCGGATTTTCATAAATGTTACCAATAACTTCTACGGTCCAAAGATCATCATCCTCCCACAAATCTTCCATTTCTCCACCATCATCTACCGCTACAACTTTTGATCTGTCACAATCAAAATCATATAAAATACCAACACCATTAGACATCGTTGTATCTATGACCGCCGTACCACCATAATTCTCTTCAGGACAATCTTTATCATGAAAAGAAAATTTAACAACATCATCAAAATAAATTTCTTTACCATTCTTGTCTTCAAAGCCTGTATATTGCATTAAAACCAAATCCTTATCTATAACACAATTATCTACATCCTTTATGTAACCAAACTTTAACTCGTCTATATGAAACGACTTTGACATTCTGCCACTCTCCCCATCCCATACTCTAAACTTTATTTCTCTCATTTTTCTTTTAACTAATAATCAAAGAAGAAAAGAGTAGGACTGGCTACCCCCTTCTCTTCCCTGCTTATTAATTGCTCATTTGGTCCGGCCTGCCTCCGGACCTATCAGCCATTAATTAAAATGGTATCTTTTCGGTTCCACCTGCTTCATCATCCGGGACCACAATATCCTCTATGTCCCTTATCTCATTCCCTTGGCTGTCTCTTTCCACCTTTTCAGTATCAACCATATCTTCAGTTGCTTTAGCGGAAATTAGAGATGCAATTGAATCTTCTACAGAATCAACCATATCCCGCAAAAACTGAAACTCACCCGGATCAGTAACAACCGCCGGGGTTTTGCCATCTTTGATAATGTCAAAATTAACTACCCAAGCAAAACCATAATCGGTTTTCTCTTTTTCGGTAGTCAACTTAACCTTCAAAGCAAACATTGGGATCGGAACAGGCTTTGCCCTTGTATACTTAGAAGCCTCTTTACCAAAATCCCACATTCTTTTCAGTTTGGTCCCGGTTAAATACATCAAGAATGGTTTCGTAGCGCCATCGTTTGTAATCACTCCGGCCATAATCTGATTGAATACATTGGTCCGATTAATTCCATCAGCCCTGAAGCCTTTAGAGATGGTCAGAATATGACATTCAACCGTCTCAAACTGCTCTCCGGTAGATTTATGAAAAAACCAACCGTTATTAGGCTCTCCGCCTTCTGCCAACTCATTAGCCGTACTCCTACCGGCAGTATGAACTTTTAACAGGGGAGACGACCCACCCAGATTCTTTGATCCGACCTTGGCATTTTCCTTATACATCTGCATCAACTCTGAATTTTCAGAAATTGTAGCCAAAGCATTTTTGGCTTCTGCCTGCTTTACTATTGCAACCTCCTCTTTTTCTTTATTCTCGCCTCTTAACTTTTCGGCGACTGCTTTTGCTTTTTCTCTACCGGTCATTTAATCCTCCTTAAAAAATAATTAATTAATAAGTGCTTTTGCCTCTTCTTTTATTACCCAATCTGTTGCCAGTAAATCCCCATCATTGAGAATTACATAGTGAAAGACTGTCGGGCCTTCTTCTTGCTTATGGACCATCAGTGATCCGCCTCGCAAAAAGTAATAAGAGTTTGGGGCATTCCACTCCAACCTGGTAATTTCTTTCCCCTCTGCCACTTTTCTTATGGCATCCGGAAAATCCATCAGTTTATTGCTGGCTGGGTTTTTGGGGACCGGACTATGATTTGGTGCATTCATATTTTTATTTTAAATTTGTAAATAATTCTGATTCTAAAATTTCACACATGTCGCCATCCGGAAGTCTTATTAAAACCAACTCCGTTCTAAATTCCCTACTGTCAGGATTAGATGTCCTTCTTCCCACTACTTCTACCCCCACAAAATTATTAACATATTTATTACCGTACCAATGTTTTTCTATTAGAACTTTGTCATTGTAATAATACTCAAAATCGGCAGTAGCAGAAGGTGAAACACTAGGTGAAGGAGAAAGTGACCGGGAGGGAGAATCAGATCGGGATGGTGATGGAGACCGGGACAAAGAGAAAGAAAACTTATTTTTGTTTTTCATTTTTTTATTTAACTACTAAAATTAATATTAGACAAGCAAACGAAACAAGTCCGGCAAGGACAACTATCGCCCCGACAAAAAAACCTATGACACTAATAGCCATTTCAAAAGATTCTTTCATCTATCTCCCCGCAAAAACATTTAACAAAATCAAAACTAAAAGACAAAAAAAAGAAACATGAATAAACAAAATAAAACCGGGTTCTTCTGTTAACTCCATTATTTCTCTTTTTAGCTTCATGCTATAAGCTTACCAAGCGACCACTTGTATTGTCAAGAGGCAAAACTGAAGATATTTATTTCCCATCTTCAGGCAAGTTTGGCATATCAGTCTCTTTCCGGGCCAAATCCTTTTCTCTCTTTTCTTTTCTGGCCGCCACGCCGGACATAGATAATCTCTTATAATAATCAGATCCAAACTTATTTTTTCTCACCTTGGCACTCTTAGCACCCAACTTACTAAAATGTTCTTTACCATATTTTAATAGAGTTGCCCTACCCCCCCGACTGGCTACCTCATTATGTTTTAGATTTTTTGTCATTTTTCTTTTCCTCTCTTTTTAACGGCTTAGCTATTTTAACAGCCACCACTATTTTACTAGATTCTCCCCTAACTTTGTGAATTACCACCCCTTCCATGTCCGGATGGATCTGAAAAGCAACTGTGTCCCGGCCCTTCTTATCCTTCATCTTAAAAATTCCGATCAGTTTAAAATCATCTTTTTTTGATGCTTCAGCAATCGCCTGATCCTTATTCTTTACTAACTGTTTTAATTCTTGCCCATCCGGGCCTACAATAGCGGTCATATTTAACTCCTCTGTAAACTTATAAATTCGTTTGCTTCTTTTTCAGAAGAGAACCAATGGAAGTCCTGATACTTCTTCTTGTCCTTTACTTTGGGGACTGCCACCAGCCACATATTGGCCCGTTTGACGTGTTTTGGTTTCATGGTTTCTCCTTAGATTTGAGTTGACATAATGTCTTTACTGGTTCATGTCTAACCCCTTTTTGCCCGATAAATTTATACATAATGTCAGCGTCTTTCATTGACACCTCAAAACCCTTAGAAGTTTCTACAACGTACATGAGGTTGTTGGCACTCATTACTTCTTTAACTTATATGATTTTAGGGTGGATAAAAACTCTTCTTCGTCTATTATTATCGTGGCTCCATAAGAATCCTGTGGTAACTTGTCAATTTGTTTCTCTACTTCCTCCACCATCTCCTCCACGAAAAACTCCCAATAGTGGTATTTTTTCCCATGTTTTTTCCATTGACTAACGCCCAAGGGAACATCCTTTACCCTTTGTTTGTTTAGGAGGGATTTAAAATGCCACCAAATTTTCCTGTCATACTTCCCAGACTTGTACATTTTAAGGTCGTAACACTCATCGGCTAGAAACTCTTTAAACTTTTGGTAGTCTGATAGTGCTTTGGTCTTCATCTCCACACCCTCCGATCATAGTTTATAATCGGCTTTTTGTCTTTTTCCCAAACTATCATGGCCGAAATACCATACCAAGCAAACACCTTACACAGATGAACTTTAGTAATAAAAAAACCTTTCTTTTCACATGCCTCTATTCTTCTCGGCGTTAAGTTGTGTAGTCCGAGCAGGTAAGAAAAACCCTTGTTGGCCAACTCACAGGAGTGTTCTAAATATTTGTCTATTTTGGAGTAAGGTGGGTTAGTAATTATCCAGTCTACTTTTTTTGTCCAATTAAAAAAATCATCTGTAGACTTATCAACGGTAAAGTTTCCAGTTCCCCTTGCCGAATCTAGCACGCTCCCTTTTGCTCCAACGAACTTAACTAACTTTTTTGCCAGTTCTGGCGGTGTCATAAACTCGTCATTTGGTATTTTCCTGTGCTTTATTTGATGTGAAATATTATCTTTCCTTGCTTTGGTCATTTTGTCTCTACTCCTATAAATGGTTTTCTTAATTTATTATTGCCCCCACACTTATCACACCAATAACCTCCACAATTAGCTCTAATTGTCCCTCCACAATGGGGGCAAAAAGAGCCTTCGTCTTTGTAAGTGTATCTACCTTTTCTTGGTTTGGTATTATTTTGTTTTGGCATGGTTAAGATAATCAATAATCTCGTTTATTTTTGACATTGTTTTTAGTAACCCTGTGGCTGTTGCCAAATCATAATACTTGTTACTTGTCCTCTGTGTGTCAAATCCTCTATCCATTGACACCTTCTCTATTTTCTCCCCTCCTTGTTTGTTCATTTGTTGTCCTTTTTAGATGTGTAACATTGATCTATGTCTGGTACATGTGTGCTACATGTTTCCTCCTTTCTCTGCTTGATGGTTTTACGTTGTTTGGCTTTTAATTGACACCTACCATCCCATATTACCCCGTCTGGATAACGCCAATCATAGTCAAGTTTCTCATCTTCCCCCACCACCTCATCTAAACACCACTCTAATGTCTCTTGTTGGGTTTGGGTGATGAGGTTTAGCATTTCATTAGTAGCTATTTTTACCTGATGGCTTTGTCCAGCACCATCACCAAATCGCATTTCCAAAAGTTCTCCTATTATCAACGCTTTCTCTGCTACCCATTTATTAGTCTTTGGTTTGTTTTTCATAGTTTTCTAAATTCACTATTATTTATAATTCTTTCATCAAATTTGGCTAGTATTCCCTCTCTATTGATAGTTGCTTCTTCGCCAGTAGGCTTGTAACAAAAAATCACAGATAAGTCTTTCTCAAAACAGACTACTTCATATAGACCACCATAAGTGTCAATCTCAAAAGACCACCAAAACCTAAAACCTTTTCTAATGTTTTTGACGGTTATCTTACTCTTTGATTGGGACATTTGGTTATTTCTCCCCCTTCTCTGGTTTGGTAACTTTTTGTCTACCTTTGGTTTCATGTTAAGTGTATCTATGTCCTTAACATGTTGTTTACATGTCTTTGGTTTGTCTACCTTTGGTTGTTTTACTGCCCCACACTTCCCACAAAGACCTTTGATGGTCTTGGTCATACAGTGACAGGCTTGGCAGAAAGAGAGGTTAAGAATTTTAAAGGGAATGACATAGTTTTTGGTTTCTTTCTTTGTTTTGTCTACCTTTGGTTGTGTCATTTTATTTGGTTTAGACATAGTTTATTGATGTATGAATGATATATGTGTGATACATGTTTTCTTTGTTTGAGACATTTTATTTGGTTTGGTCATCAATTTTATCCAACTCCTCTATTTTACTGATAATAAACCTCATGGCACTTTCCCATCCCTTTACACCTTCTTCGTCTAGTAATTTGGGAGGTGAAGCTACTAAAGCCATCATCTTTATCTTTTTTAATTTGTCTTCCATTCTTATTTCCTTTTGTTAACTTTTAATGTTGAGTTTCATTTATTCCTTCCACAAAAAATAATAAAGAGTGTAGTTTTTATCCGGATTAAACTTATCTTTCAAAGTCGCCTCACTTGCCCGATCCTCCGCCAGCACCGTCTTTTCTACCCCATCACAAACAATCGTTACCGCCTCTTTACCAAAATACTTCTTAGGAACCGCCACATAGATCTTATCGTCATTCAACCCGATCTTATAACCAAGCATTTTTGATTTGGTCCGGTAGATCTTCATATCCTATTCTATCAAACGACTAGCTGTTCTGTCAACTACTAAGAATTAAAGATACTTTTGGCCTGCTCATACACATTATCCGAGTCTTTTATCTCTCTGATAATTCTCTTCCGGGCCAAAATTGCCAACTCCGCCAGTCTCTTCTGACACTGCTCTATCGTCTTATACTTGGTCCCGAATTTAACATTTTGAAAATGGCTCGCCGAATATTTTTTTTTGCACTTCTCACTACAGAAGGGGAAATACTTGGTCCCACCAAACACCCCCGGCTTCTTACAAACATAGCAGTCTACTTCCGATCTGTTTTCCATAGTTGCGGAGCCAGAAGTTGAATCTGGTCTGATAACTTATGAGGTTATCGTGCCACCGTACACTACTCCGCAGGTTTATTATAGTTTATTAATTAAATATTCCGGTAATGTTGATATTCTCCCCCCTACCCCCTCAAAAGAGAGGTTAGAGGCTTATCAACAACCGTATTCCGTATAAAGTTGATGGCTATTATTCGCCTAGCCATAAGCCACTCCCAGCCAACCTTTGCCCCCTACTTTTAAAAATTACTAAATGTAGGTGTGTCGTTTTGCACGATCTTATACTGCTATTGGCTCTTCGCAGTTTTTAGGAATTAATATTTTTTCTTTAAAGTGGATTTCTCTGTTTGAAAGTTTGAGAACAAAATGCCGGGTGGTAATGTCGGACCAAAAAAAACCCGGCAGTTTTTTTCCGGATTTACTTATGACTTGGGTTTTGTTAGTATTGTTTAAAGTTTTCATCATAGACAAACTTTACCCCCTCCTCCCTTACCGGTCAAGGGGGTATTTTTTTAAAATTATTATTTAGCCATTCTTTCCGCCGCTTCTCTCACATCCCATAAAATTTCTCTCTTTTCTTTACCCGGATGAAGGATTATGCCAAACCCCCCCATTGATTCCTCTCCCTTCCGAGGCCAGCCCATCTTCCGGGAATATCTATCAGTTGTTTTATAAGTCCCCAAAGCAAGAGAATCAAATCGGACCTCCTGACCTCCATGTAACTTGTGAACCTGTGTTAGCGAGGCTTTAACATGATTATGAGCCGTAAAAGATATAACCGATCCCATTCCCTCATCCCGCCATTGTCTTAATGAAGCATGAGCATCATTGTAGACCGAGAATCCTTTGTGCCGGTGAGATCCAACCAGGCCGTATTTAACTACATTTTCTCCATTGTTTATCCCGATAGTGATATAAGATACTCCTTCCAGGTAATGTGCCTTATACTTTTTCCATAAATCCTGATACAGGGTATGAGATCCCATCTTATCTTTGGCCCACATATCATGGTCCCCACCAAACGCCGCTATCATCTTTCCCCCCTTGGCCATTTCTGCAAACGCTGATTGAGCATATAGTGTTTGCTCGTCTCCTCTTATTATGTCATTCATAGCCGGGGACCAAAAATAGGAATTAGTCAGATCTCCCACCGGGATAGAATAACCCCCTACTTCTTTCACCGCCTTTAAGTCTTGAGAAAACCTGACATAATCACTGTCTCCTCCACTATGTATGTCGGCGACTACCCATACAAGGATTGGATGTTTAGAATCAATTACAACCTCAACACTTTCCGGGATTGTCAGTAATTCGGTAACTTCTTTCTGCCGACGGATCATTATTTCTGTCCAGTCGTCAAAATTACGTTGAAAACCATCTATCGTCAAGTGACGGAGTGATGAATCCCGTTTACCAAGTTCCTCCACCAATACTTTCCGGCGAACCTCATCTTTGGTTGAATAACTGCCATCGGGATAATAAAGTCCTTCTTTCATTGTTCCTCCATAAAACTTAATAACCTATTAAGGTCTGAACAGCGAGCAACAGTTTTTCCGTCTACAATGGCATCCCAATCTTTTTCAAACTCATACAACCTACAGGTTTTGTGGAATTGGTGACGGTCTTTTTTACTAAGACGAGTTCTTGATTCTGATAAATCCCGGTGCTTAACTTCAAATTCTCTGGCAGTCAAATTGACCTCCTGCTAGAAAAGTGAGATAATATGTTAAATACCGCCAAACAGTAGGTAATCACGACCTTCCGACCTGACGGTATTTTTTTATTTTCCTCTGATGGTATATTGACCGAGATCAAATAGTCCCCCGGCGGATAAACCGATCATTAGAGACATGAGGATAGAATTATAAACAGTGTTGGTCTGCATCAAGCCCGGCATAGCCATAAAGCCACCCAGCAAATTGACGAGAGGACACCATCTATCATTCATCCCTATCTTTTTTAGCAACTCGTTTCCCCCGATTAGGATAGCCGGAATCGCTATAATTGGATCTATCATAGTTTTCCTACAAAATTTATAATCTTTTCTTTATAAGATGTTATTTTTTTTAAGCAGTCGGTATCCTTCTTTGCCAAACCGGTCATAAAACCGATTCTTTCCGTCTTTAAGGTATCTTTCAGTGTCAAAATTTCCTTTTTCAGGGCTTCAATTTCTTCGTTTTGGTCTGTAGGATTTGTTACCGGGGGACCGCCTATCTCATAACTTACATTAAATGCCTTACAGATGGCTCTAGTCAATGCCGAAGCAATCAATTTAGTATTTCCCAATAAAACAGAATCATGAGGATCTATAGACTGGCCCATTTCAATCAAAACACAAGGAGTTTTAGCGGTTAGATACTTCCACATATAGTAATACCGGGTATTGGGATTGGAATGACTGACATATTTTATTTTTGTTTCCGGGAAATAGACATCATTAATGACCTTACAGATCCTTTGACTTTCTTTAGTCGCAAAATCAGTTGCCGGTTCGGCATAATCAGCAAAACCACTACCACCATCATTGGGGTAATCCATATCACAGTGAAGAGCTAGAAATAGAGCAAAATCAACTTTGGTTATCGTCTTATCATTGTAGGCAAAATAATCAGTTTGGGTAACGCTAAACCCCCTCTGCCGAAGCATCTCTGCCAATCTATCAGTGATCCTTTTGTTGGTAACCAACTCATTCGGCGCTCCTCCTCCTTTGTTTAAATGTCCGGATTGTAAACAGATCTTTATTGCCATATCTTATTTTACTTTCAAATGATTGTTTAAATTAGCAGTTAAGGTATTTACATTTAATTCACAAAGTCCCAATCTAACCTGTACCCCTTCATATTTACTAATTAATACTGTCTGATTTTCTACCAAGGTAGCTAATTTTTGGTTAGCCAAATCAATCTTATTACTCAATGACATAAAAGAAATAGTGATACTGACGGCACTAAAAATAAGGGGAATAATATTATTGACCTGAAACCAAGTAACCGTTTTTTCGTTTTGTTCCATACTCTTCTTTAAATTTACCATATTTATCACTGATTTATAAAAGTATTTTTAACCACTTCTGCTGATATTATTTTGTAAGTTGTAGCAGTAGTAAGAATCTCGCTAAATTCTTTCGGTGTTAATTCCTTCCGGTATCTCTTTAACATTTCTACTTTGGCTTCATTAGTCCCGGCGTAAATCAAATTATCAACATAGGTGTTTTTACCTTCCTGTTTCCGAATACTAAGCTGTTTTAACATCAATTTAACCCTGTTTAGATCTTCCTGATTGGTCGGAGGGTGTCCCAAAGCCTGTTCTACATCTAACGGCTCATTGTTTTTAATAGCTTCATCAATGGCTTTGTCTTTTCTGATCCTTGCCTCTGACGATCTCTGTTCTACTCCGGTTTTAATTTTCTTATCAATTTCCTGCTGACCATAATCAGAAACCTTAACAAACCGGCCCAACATATTTGCCAATACCGGAAGATTCAAAACTTTCTCTAAAGTCGTCAATTCACCTTTGGGGATATAAGCCGGCATAACGATACTGGCTCCCTGATTATTGGCTAACCACTTAAGCATGATCGGGAAAGAGTATTTAAACCCGGCTTTAAACTCTGTGTCCGGAATAATATTTCTATTTCTGAATTTATCATAAGGATTTTTACCGGCTAAATAAGTTATTAAAGCACTGGTTCCGGTAATAGAAGGGGTAAGACTTGGTACTTGTCCGGCCCACAAACTAAACACATCAGTTAAATTGTTTATTAAAGTCTGTTTATCTTTACCTCTTAGCATATTCATAAACTTCCAAGTCAAAGCACCATAAAATCTGCCGGTTTCATCTTTCGGGGACCGGATATAAATTGTTTGACCTTTTTCATCTAATCCCAAGGGAATAATGTCATAATTAGTTTTGTCATACTCCGAGGCTCCATCCATCATCTTTTTATAAGCTGTCCCGGCCAAACCCATAGCCATCGCCACCTGAATCATCTTGGGAATGATAGTACCCAAAGCCAATTTAAACCACCAACCACCTTTAGTTTTTGAGTTAAAGGCCATGTTAATATCACCTTTAATTCCCTCTTTGGCGGCGTTACTAAACAAAAATAGATTATTGGTGATTGGGGTGGCGGTCCCACGAGTTAAGAAATCCGGGGATCCGATATAGTTTCTGACATAATGAGCCAGTTGTTTTTCCGGTAATTTCTGTTTCAACATCTTATATCCGGCTACTTTTGGTAAAGCCTCTATATAGTTTCCGACTATTTCAATTCCGTCAAATAACTTGACAATTGGTTTAAATAAAGTTTTCAGTTTACTTCTGCCCTCTTTACCGGGGACCAAACCAATCCTTCTTAATACCCTTGTTACCTCTTCTTCTCCCGG
>Ga0180007_10002607_pt1 | contig 21192 bp, 21 predicted proteins | sample MM_PC_MetaG_FD_121122 | JGI IMG/M metagenome (GOLD analysis project Ga0180007, IMG submission 121122) | Groundwater microbial communities from the Aspo Hard Rock Laboratory (HRL) deep subsurface site, Sweden - MM_PC_MetaG | ecosystem: Environmental > Aquatic > Deep subsurface > Groundwater... | reverse complement strand
GAAATCAAAATTCTCTGGTGTTTGGGTGCTTGGCATTTTACCCTCCCATATGTTTGTAAAAATGTTCTATATATTATTAACTTAGAATGTTATCACAAAACAACCTGGTTGTCAACCCTGTGTACATGATGACTACATAGGTAACACTCTGGATCTTTGGCAGAGATTTGATAAAAATCAAAGGTTAATACTCTTAAGGTTAATAATTACCTGTGATAATAAATTATGGAACATAATAAAACCATTAATAATTGCCAGGATAAGGCAAAAAAGATAAAATCTGAAGTTACAGAATTGATTGAAATATTACTAAGAGATTTAATTAATAATACAATTAGCTTAAGAAGGCTGTTGCCTGTATTGTCATCACGTGCAATTAAGGTGTTACCTATGTATCTCATCTTCTGCAGTAAATAAATACGGCCTTTAGATTGTTTAATAAAATTCAAGCGGATCAAGCCAGGCACTAAGTTCAGCTTCAGTTTTTACGTAACCAAGGTAATTAATTGTACTCCCTTTAATCAAACCAAAATGGAGATGCTTGCGCTCTCCGTCGGTTTCTGGGCCGCTCTGACCCAAAATTCCTATCTGCTGACCCTTGGTCACTGATTCTCCCAGCTGGACCGTGACTGATTCAAGATTCAGGTGGCCATAAAGCCCTAACACTGGCTGATCATCAATTTGGTGTTGAATAACTACAACGCCTCCATAACCTGAAACTTGCCTGACTTCAATTACCTGCCCAGCAGCAACTGATTTTACTATTACCTTATCTTCTATATCAGTAAACTCTACATCTACTCCAGTATGATAACCAGAAAACTTTTCTGGTTGCACCGGTGAAGTGGCCGGGGTGATATAAATACCAAAGGGTTTTTTTGTAATGCGCTGTAAAAATTCATCAACCGGCGGTACTAGCGTTTCATTAGAAACAACTGCTTCTTTATTAACATTAGCCTGATTATTAAAAATAAAATCATTATTTTTAATGGACGTGTTTGCATTTTCGTTAACCGATCTAATGTCCCAAAATAACAATATTGCTACCCCAAAAACTATGACCAGCGCTATAAAAAATATTAATGCTTTTTTCATGGGTTCATTCTAGCCTATGCCAGACAAGTAATCAATTTGCCCGATTAGTTGGCTTGCCAATAATAGTCTATAATTATTATATGGACAATATTATAATTACTAAAATAAAAGCGACCCAAAACCTGACCAATGACCTGACTAGGCTATTAACCCCGTTCAACGGCCTACAAAATTTTATCAAATCAGGCGATAAAGTTTTAATAAAACCTAACTTTAATACTGCCGACCCGCCACCTGCCTCAACCTCCCTGGATTTTCTTGAAGCCGTGGTGAATTTAGTTAAAACGGCTCAGCCTGGAAAAATAATTATCGGCGATTCCTGCACCATTACCCAAAAAACCCAGACGGTCATGGAGGCTTTAGGGGTATTTGAGCTGGGCAAAAGGCTGGAAGTGGGAATAACCAATTTTGACAAAGGCAAATTCATCAAAAAGAAAATCAGCGGCCAATATCTGAAAACCGTCAGCATACCAAAAATTATTTATGAGGCTGATAAAATCATCATCCTGCCCTGCCTCAAAACCCACCGCTTTGCCAATTTCACCATGAGCCTGAAAATGGCGGTGGGACTGATGAAAAAACTGACCCGCCTGAAACTGCATACCGGCGGACACTTAGGGGAAAAAATAGCCGAATTAAATACGGCCTATAAGCCTGACCTAATCCTGCTGGACGGCCGTAAAGCGTTTATCACCCACGGACCAGCACAAGGAGATTTGGTTAAACCTAATATCCTGATGGCCGGCACTGACCGCATTGCTATGGATATTGAAGCACTGAAAATACTGACTAGCTATCAGGCTGATAATAAACTGCAAAGCGACATCTGGTACCAGCCGCAGATAAAAAGAGCCGTTGAACTTGGTTTGGGAGTGCAAAACCCGGATCAGTACAAAAAAATTGATGTCTAAAAAAAGACCTAAGTTATTCAACCAAGGTCTTTTTTAGGTTTTAGAAGTCGTTGCGTCCGCCGCGGAATCTGTTTCCGCCGCCGCCGCCGCCGCGCCTTGGGGGCTTATCGCCCATAGGTTTGGCTTCGTTGACAACGATTTTGCGTCCGTCTAGCTCTTGGCCATTCAATGTTTCCATGGCCGTCTTGGCTTCTTCATCTGAAGACATTTCTACAAAACCGAAGCCCCGTGAGCGGCCTGAAATACGATCAACGATCACATTGGCTGACTCTACGGTGCCGGCCTGAGAAAAGAAATTCTGCAGTTCTGCATCGTTAACATTATAGGATAGACTCCCTACAAATAGTTTTTTTGCCATTTTAATCAGTGCTTACTTTATTAATGTCCCATCTATTTTTAGGAAGACCTTTCCTCCTGCTTCTTATTATAAGTTGCAGGGTTACCTCTAATGTTAAAAAATTAGAATATCCTAAAAAAGACTAACAAGGCCATGATAGCAGAGTACGTATTTGTTGTCCAGCCTCATTTGTCTAAGCCGTAAGATATGTAATATAATTAATATACTAACTAATAAAAAGTATGATTGTAATAACCGGAGCAACAGGCCATATAGGAAATGTTTTGGTGCGCAGACTTCTGGCCCAGGGAAAAACTAACATCCGCACTCTGATTTTGCCTGGAGAGGACACCGGTTCATTAACGGGTCTCAGCATTGAACTGGTTAAAGGAGATATAACAAACTATGAGTCATTGGTAAAGGCTTTTACTGGAGCAGAACAAGTTTATCATTTAGCTGGTGTCATTGCTATTTCCGGCGGCCGGGAGCACCTGATGGAAAAAGTAAACGTGGGCGGCACCCAAAATGTAATTAATGCCTGCTTGCAGTGTGGCGTAAAAAAAATACTATACACCAGCACAATCCACGCGATTAAAGAACCGCCCAAAGGCCAGCAGGTAACAGAGCGGCTGCCTTTTCTGCCTGATGAAAAAAAAGAAGGTTATGACAAATCAAAAGCCAGGGCTACCTTGGAGGTAATAAAAGCAATTAAAGAAAAAAATCTGAACGCTGTAATAGTTTGCCCTTCAGGCGTTATTGGCCCTTATGATTTCAAAATCTCTAAAATGGGGGAATTGTTTATCCAATTAGTAAATAAAAAATTGAAAGCCTACGTAGATGGCTCCTATGATTTTGTAGACGTGCGGGACGTGGCTCGCGGCATGACCCTGGCCATGGACAAAGGCAGGACAGGGGAAACATACTTACTAACCGGTCAGCAAATAACTGTTAAACAAATTATGGAGGCAGTTGAACAAGCTACCGGAGTACCCGCGCCCACTACCAAACTGCCCATTTGGCTGGCTTACCTGTCCGCTTTTTTTGCGCCGCTGTATTATAAGCTAGCTCGCATGAAACCACTTTATACTCGTTACTCAATTCATACCCTGGCTAGTAATTCCAACGCCAGCAATGCCAAAGCTAAACAGGAGTTGGGTTATACCACGCGTCCGATTGAGCAATCTATTAAAGACAGCTTGCAGTGGCTTAAAGAAAACGATAAAATAAAATTTTACCCTGCATCCGAATGAAATGAGTGGTGCAGGGTAAAAAAACCGGCGAGCTGATTTGAGCCCGCCGAATCATTAAATATGCATTACACAGCTAGGTTCTACTTGCAGCTCCGCCTTGCCTTGCCTGAATCGCCGTTTCGGCCTCTACCTCAACCCTGGCGTTTTTCGGCAAACCCGCTACCTGAATTACAACCCTGGCAGGATAATCCGGACCAGTGAAAAATTCACCATAGATTCCATTAAACTCATCGTAAAAATCCATGGAGGTAAGATAGACCCTGACCTTAATTAGTTGGTCCATGACCAGGCCGGCTGCCTCTACTACCGCCTTCAGATTTTTCAGTACACGCCGGGCTTCATCTTTAAAGGTGGCCATATCCATCTCGCCGGTTGCCGGATCAATGGCAATTTGTCCGGAAAAAGTAACTACAGTCAGGACATTTTTCACGCTAACGGCCTGCGAGTAAGGTCCGATCGCCGCTGGTGCATTATTTGTGCTAATAACTGACATAATATTAAGCCTCCTGCTTAATGTTAAAAAACAACAAAGAACAGTTTGTTTATCAATTCATTCAGTATGCCGCAGTTAAAATTAGCTGTCAATCATTAAACATTTATATCTGCTTGAAAAACATGTATAATAAGTTTAACTTATGGCCATAATTAAACGCGGACTAAAAATTTTATACTTCACCGGCTTTGTCCTGGCTATGTCCAAAGCTTTTCCGGGATACATCCAGTCTACTTTTTTGCAGGGGTTTGTTGATGTAAAATGGGTTGGTCTGTTTTTTATTGGCTCGGCGGTTTTTAGCCTGCTGGCAATTAATTTCTTTCCTATATTAATTAAAAAATTTACCAACTACCGCTTATCATTAATTGTCCTGTCTTTAAATATTATCAGCATTCTCCTGCTTATTACCGTTCACTCGCCTTATCTGGTTTTTTTATTTTTTATTATCGCCGGTGTTTGCACCAAGCTGCTTTGGATAAATATGGATGTTTTCGTGGAACGCCTAACAGACAATAAAACCACCGGCCGCACCAGAACCACCTACTTTACCTTTATAAACCTGGGTTGGGTAGCTTCACCGCTTATTGTTGGCTACCTGGTGGGAGATGAAAATTACCGCTTTATCTACCTGCTCTCAGCCTTTTTCATGATGTCAGTGCTGGCTGTTTTCGTCATGCGAAAAGACAGGCTGGCCGAGCATATCCAGTACAACCATCACCATACTTTAATCACTCTCAAGCATATTGCAAAAAATATCGGCCTGCGCGGAATTTTTATTATTGCTTTCCTGCTGGAATTGTTTTTTGCCATGGCTGTAATTTACATACCCATTTACCTGCACCAAAACTTAAGCTTTAGCTGGTTGACTATTGGTGGAATATTTACTTTTATGCTGCTGCCCTTTGTAATCTTTCAAATTCCGGCCGGAGTGCTGGCTGATAAATATGCAAGTGAGAAAAAAATATTTGCCTTGGGATTTTTAATAATTTCTGCCTCATGCGCACTTTTCTTTTTTATAGAATCCAGCAGTCCGGTGGTCTGGGCTTTGCTGCTGTTTTTGAGCCGCTGCGGCGCCTCCCTGATCCAGGCTATGCGAGAATCATACTTTTTCAAAATCGTAGATGTGCAGGATATTGACTATATAAATTTTTTCCGTAACCTATCTCCTTTAGGATATCTGGTAGGCTCTGGCCTTAGCGTACTCATCCTGCAATTTCTGCCAATCCAGTATTTATTCTTGGGCTTATCAATTATCTTGCTGTCAGGACTTTACTTTGCCTGGCGTTTACCGACTATAAAAAGTAAATCTTGATTATTTTTATAATTTCACAATATTAGCGACGAACTTTGAAGTTTAGTTTTCTTGGTATTGACAAAATCATATTAATAAGCTAGTGTTTTAAATAAACCTAATAATGTTCTTTCCATATTTAAGTGGGCTTAAATTTCGGAGGTGCTATTTTGAAGCGCACAACAGCCATCCTCGGTATGCTGATGTTAACAACTGTATTCCTGGCTTGCAACCAACAGCCAACCACGCCAACCAACCCGGACCCGGAACCATTAAGTCTGTACGCTACCGAAGCAGTTACAGACAGCCAGTTAACCAGCTGCACCATTCCCTGCCAAGTGCTGGACATAACCATCAAGCAACCTGGAACCAAACTGCCGATAGACGAGCAGATAAAATCAAAGCAGGTCCAGGTCAAATTCTGGCCAGTTACCATGGATATCAAACCCAGATACAACCCAGGAGAAGATAGGCTGGCTTACTCAGTCGCCTGCAGTTTAATGAGCGCAGACTTAGCTGGACAAGGCCATCTATTATCAGACGATTACCAGCCAGCTTACGGCGGAATCCAGTGGTCACCCAGTGGCCAATACATTGCCTTTACATCCGAGCCTGGATTAACAATCATTTCAGGCGATGGGCAGGAAAAAAAGACGATTAGTGCTTTCCCCCGCGGATTGGCAGACGATTTTAGCTGGTCATCCGACAGTAAGCAGGTCATTATGGTCTCCTACCAGCAGGGTATGTATTTATATGACCTGCCCACCGACCAAAGCCAATTGATTTTCCAGTCCTGGCTGCATGGCCTGGTTCATGATCCGGTCTTTTCGCCAGGGGATTCCCTGATTGCTTTTGCCTGGCAGCCTGAACAACGCAACCTTATCCAGATCTGCCTGATGAAACCAAATGGCACTGACTGCCGGCCAGTCAGCCCCTTGCTTGAAACCGCTAGTTTTGAGGACCTAAATCTCAGCTGGATTTCTGACCACGAGTTGGTTTTCAGTTCATCAATGCTCGGTGCTGGAGGACTTTTCTATCACGATATCAGCCAAGCAGCGCCTGAAAAATCCAAACCCTGGTTGGCTGTGCCTTGCCACACCAGCCATCTGGCTGTTTCTCCTGACCGCCAACAACTAGCCGTAGCGACCGAACAGGGTCTACTCATTATTGAACTAAGTAGCTGGACTTCTTATGCTACTACGGCTGTTGATGACATTCAACAAATCACCTGGCTTAACAACCAAAATCTGGTTTATCGTACCGGCCACGGGATCCATCTGCTTGAACTAGACGGCCAAGACTACCAAATTATCGCCTTTTCTCATTTTGAGGAATTCGGCGGACTAAGTACAACCCACTGACGAATATACGAATATAACCGGCAACAACTGTTGTCGGTTTTTTTAATGCAAAAAAGTCAATTTTTTGATACAATTACTGTATGCCTCCCAAAAAACTCATAGTCAGCATTACAGGATATTCCAAGGCTGATTGGCGGAAAAAACTGCAGGAAGCCAAACAATACCGTTTAAAAGAAATCGGACTTTTTATTGAATCATTTTCTGTTAGACAAAGGCAAGGTTTATTGGACGCGCTTAAAAATTCCTGCGTAAAAAAAATACCTTTAGTGCATATCCGGGATGACATTACTAAACAGGAAATTGCTTTCCTAAAAAAACATTTCCAAACCAAATACTTTACTATTCATGAACCGCATTTTCATATTTTAGATAAGTGGCGGGGGTATTATAAGGACCTGTACCTGGAATTGAACACTGATGACAGAATGAAAAAATACGTTTCTGTGAAAAAAATCGGCGGGTTTTGCACTGACCTGGCCCATTTTAATGTTGAGGTTGTGAAACAATCTAAAGAATACCGCTATACAGTTGACCATCTGGGTAAAACAAAGGTTGGCTGCAATCATTTAAGCGGCTATTCACCAGTGCGTAATACAGATTTGCATACTATCAGCAGTGTGAAAGACTTTGACTACTTAGCCTCCCTGCCCCATGCAGTTTTTGGCCGGGTAATTGCTTTTGAAATCTACAACTCCATTAGGGAGCAACTTAATTATCTACCTCATATAAAAAAACTTTTGCAGGACAAATTAAATTTTGAGATTACATAACCATATACTGTTAACTATTAGCCATTAACTATAAACTATTAACCATTAACCAACAAACGTATGACCATAGATTTTAAAGACGATATTGTAGATGAAGATGGTATTCTCAGCTATTACAGCTATGGGGAAAAAATGAAAAAATTTTATCCCCTAATGAAAGAGGCTAAAGAAACAGGCCAGCCCCAGCAAATGGAATTTAGGGTAAAGGGCAGAACCTATGAATTTGTCGTGGATAAAGACGGCACAGCCAGCCTGCGAAAAAAGCCGATAAAAAGCGGATGGTTCTAAATAGCTGAAAGACAAACTTTCCAAGAAAATTTGTAAGCTATATAATTAATGAAAAGCAGCTTAAGTATTGACAAAAAGAACTGTTTAAGCTATCCTTATACTTTAATATTGCAGGGTATATCAATAAGTATTTTATGAACCAACGCTATACAATTAACCCACCTATCCAAGAACTGACCGAACTATTTAAAAACCAGCGGAATTTTGATGCCCTAGCTTCCAGCATTGAGGAACCCAGAGTAAAAGTACACGAAGCCATCAGCAAAATGGCCTATGTGTATGAAAAGGTGCGCAATGCCGTTGATTACCAGGAGGAACACCTGATCAGAAAAAATGCCATAAAGCGCATGCTCAAGCGCCGCATCATAACCAAAGAGCGGGGTACGGTCATTTCAGAACCGCTTATCCGCGAATTGATCAGGGCTGGTTATCTGAAAAATGATTATTTTCCCGAAAAAAGGATTCCTGATATTGAACTAATTGTAAACAAGTATATAACTCTTATTAATCTGACCGTTGGGCAATACCAGACCCTTCAGGAAAAAAAGAAAAATAAAACTTTTGACTGGATCATTTCCACGGCGGCTTATGAAATCCAAGAGTATCTGTCGCCCAGCATCAAGGATGATGCTCTGGTAGAAAGCATGTATAAAATAATCCGGCCCAACCTTGAATTAATCAATGAAATTCCTAACCCAGAAGACCGCGATGTGCAAATCTATATTGCCATTCATCGCGCCCTGATTAAATCTGACCAGGCTATCTTGCGCTATCACCTGATTTACTATTATGCGCCTGAATGGAAATACATGACTCCAGACGAAATACCGAATTTTGCCCAGAAACTGCCGGAGCTGCAGACCCGCATTGAACACCAGATCAATAATAAAATGAGTGACCGGCTGGCCCGGTACATGAAAAAATTTGCCCCTTTATTTATTATTTTAAAGGATGTTGTTGATCAAAACTCAGATAAGGCGGAGGAGATGCTAGCTAATCCCCAAGAACTGGAAAAGGCTATTACTAAGGCCTGTCAAAAAAAATACGCCTTAGCCAGCTCAAAACTGACCAGGGGTGTATTTAGAAGCATAATTTATATTTTCCTGACCAAGACAATAATGGCTTTTATTTTTGAATTGCCATATGAGCTGATATTCCTGGACCACATAATATTATTACCCTTAGCAATTAATGTAATTTTTCATCCGGTCCTAATGGCCCTGATTGCCACCTCTATCAAAGTGCCAGCTGTAAAGAATACGCAAAAAATAATTAAGGGGATTGGAGAAATTGTATACAATCCGGCAGAAAAAGAAATCCTAAAAAAACGGGAAGAGACATTCAAAACCAGCCGGGTAATGAAATTTATATTTACGCTTTTCTATTTAATTGCCTATATAGTTACTTTTGGTCTTATTATCTGGGTACTTATTCTGCTTAATTTCAGCATTGTCAGCGGCTTTTTGTTTTTATTATTCTTGAGTGTTATCAGCTTCTTCGGCTTACGCCTGCGCCATAATGCTACGGAACTAGTAGTTATTAAAAAACGCGAAAGAATTCGTATTGTGCTTTTTGATTTTTTCACTATGCCAATTTTACGGGCCGGCAGCATAATTTCCAGGAATACCTCCAAAGTTAACATTTTTATGTTCCTGCTGGATTTTATTATCGAAGCTCCATTTAAGCTACTACTGGAAACAATCGAAGACTGGACCAGCTTCCAAAGGCAGAAAAAAGAGGAGATATTTTAAACTATTATTAAAATAATAAAACGTCCTCCTTACTTATCAGAAGGACGCCTTATTTATTATTGAAAAATTTTATCGACTAACGCTTATGGCAACACTCAGCTCCGGATCACAGGCCTCCACTGTTACTCGCCCGGTAGTAGCGTTCCTGGTAACATAATAATCCGTATTGGCAGTAGTACCCGTAGACGGGTCAATAGCTAGCGCAGTCAAGTAATTCGGTATTAAGTCGCCACTTAAGTCTAGGCAGGCAGCTTCGGTAGTAGCTGCAGTACAGGTTGTGTCACAACCTGCAACCCCGGTGCCAAATACCTGGTTGGTAGCATCAATGCCTGAAGGTACTGTGCCATTATTATCAACAGCGTATTGATGAATGGAGTTCAGGAGGGCATTCACGTCGTTCCACCGCTGGGCATTTCTGGCTTGAGCAAACTGCCGGCCAGGATTGATAGCCACGATGACAATAGCGGCTAAAATGCCAATAATACCAATTACTACCAGCAATTCAAGCAGAGTAAAACCGCGACCCTTTATTACTCTTGCCTTTAGTATTTTGTTCTTTAGCATATACGCACTCTTTAATGATTATTTATTTGTTAAAATTTATATTTAAAATTGATTATAATTAACAATGCTGATATTATAGCATATTTACAATTAATCAGCAACAGCTGTACAAGAAATCAGTACCGTCACAATGCCATTCTCAGTATCATACCCCTTGATTGTATAGGCCCAATCCTGAAGTTTATAATCACTAATGCTTGCGTTACTAGACACCCTATCACGTAAAATTCCATTAAATAATTGCGCAATATCGCTGTCCATATAAGCCAGGGCCTGAACATTAACCTGTGCTGTCATATTAAATGCCTCTGCCTCTGCCCCAATGGCCAATGATGGCGTGTATTCAGTCGCCTCAATAGTAACAGCCTTTGGCAATAATGCCTCTCCCTCCAATAAATCCCCAGAAAAATCAGATAAACTGACATCACTGGATGGTTCCTCTGATGATTTTTCAGCGGCTTTAATATCTGTTTCTAGAATATAGGATATCTCCTGCCCGCTGCCGCTTATTGTAGCTGATGTTTGCCCATATATGTATTCCTGCAATGACTGAGAAAGGCCGGGGATAGTCCATTTAGATGGCGCAATTTCTTTAACCTGATCAGGATCATCGGCATACACTTCGGCATCAACGCTGCTGCCAGCCGGCGCTACAGTGTAATCACTTAATCTGAATAATATCCCCTGGCCGGATAAAAACCGGGTTGTAGCTATTAAAGGCTGGTTTGTGGAATAATTATTAATAATAGTCATGGTGGCGGTGGACGCCTGATCAGACATCTTGGTGCCGGTAGCAGTAAACTCACTGGTTTTTTCATTTGTTTTTTCAATCAAACGGCCATTGTAAGCACCGTCCGGCTTCCTGTCCTGATCCTTGATATAAAACAGGACTTCAGATTGGAGGCCCAAATATGTTGTCTCTGCCTGGGTGGTATCTGAAAATTCCATACCCTCGGTATCCACGAACGAGATTAACGGTTCCTCCCTGTCGCGCTGCAGTAAAAAAATTCCGGCAAAAGCAAGCAATAAAACACCAAAAACCGCAAGCAATATAAAAAGGCGCTTGCGTTCTGATTTAGGTTTAGGGGATTTAACTTTTTGCTGTTTTGGAGTTATCTCTCCTTCATTTTTTTCTTTATCATGTTTCTGGTGTGGCTCTTTTATTGATTTAAACTTTTTGTGCTCCTTTTCATTCGATAATAAATTAATACCCTGCTGAAGGGATTCATTATCAGCGCCACGCAAAGCTAAACCCACAGAAGTGGCATAAAGCACGGACTGATCAGCCTGGAATATTTTTTTATTAAAGCGCAATTCTTGCAATGGGTTGCCCATTTCAACTCTGGTCACTATGGCCTGCTTAATATACTCAAATAAACCGGGCATCAGGCTGCTGCCGCCGCAAAGTACTACCTTATTTACAACAAAACCGGTTTTTTTCTGGTAATAATCAATAGTTTTTTTAATTTCTTTGACAACTTTTTTCACTACCGGTTCAAGCGCTACACTTACCTTGCCCTTACTTGTTAATTGCGTTAGGCCAATTTCGATTTTCGCATTTTCAGCATCTTCCGTGCTAATTTTTAAAGACCTGGAAATTTTTTGAGTAAATTTTTCACCGGCTAAGCCAACATTCTCTGAAAAACGGATCCCTCGGTGGTCAAAGATTGTCAAAATTGTGGTCCGCACACCAATATCCACGATCAGCACACCTTCAAAAACATCATCACGCACCAATGAACGGGCTAATGATAATGACTCGGTTTCAAATACCAGGGGATTTAAGCCAGCCCTGGTTAATACTTCGCGATAATCATCTACTATATCCTTAAAACTGGCTATATATAAAACTTCCTGATGGTCTTCTTCCTTGGCCAGTATTTGATAATCATGGTAAGCCTTATCAAAAGACAAAGGGATCTGTTCCTCAGCAGCATACTGGACTGATTCGCCTATATTCTGGAAACTAATAACTGACGGCAAATTAAAAATGTGAATAAAAGTTTTAGACTCTGGGACAGAAATAACGCAATTCTTGGTTGAAAACTGACCTGATTTTTCTATCTTACCCAAATGCTCTATCAGGATATCCTTATTATTGATCTTGCCATTGGCAACAACGCCCGGCTCCAGCTCAATCCGGCCGTAAGCAGAGATATTCAATTTACCAAATTTTTTCTTAATTTCTACGGCCTCAATAGATGAATCAGAGATATCAAGACCAAACGCATGCTTTGACATAGTATGAAATATTGTTAATTAAGCTCCTGCCAGCTAAGAATCCGTATATCACCGGATAAAGTAATTCTAATATCACTCTCTAGTCTTTTAATTACATTGTTAACATCAGATTCAACCGTGATTGTTCTTCTTAATAATGCTCCGGTTACTGTAATTCTACACGACCCCTCGCCGATATTCAAATTTCCACCTGCGTAACTGCTGTCCTGCTTCAAGCGTAAATACGCTTCCTGCATACAGCTGTCCGCGATACCAAAACTTTGTCCTGATTGCTGGACCGATAAACCGGCCTGGGTTTCGCCAATGCTTAATATATTCAGGCTTAAACCAATTGACAGGGTAACAACCGTGATAATAATTACCGCTATCAGCGCGATATAACCAGATTGGCTTGTAATAATACTTCTCATATGTTATATACCTCTTAATTCAATCGTAGCCCTGAAAGTTTCCGAATATTCCCATGACTGCCGGTTATCCGGATTTAAATGCTCCAAAGTAAGGGTTAAATTAACATCCCTTGATTTATTATTAAACAAAGATAAATTTTCAAAGACTAAGCCGGTTACCAGGACACGATCTGAATTTAAGTTTATGGCGCTGCCAGCGCCGCGCTGGATTGTTAAATCCTGCCCTGTTAAATTAAATATTATCGGGTCTGTAGCGCCATCGCTGGATTCCAGGCTCAACTGACTGCCGCTGGCGCCAATAACCGGCGCATTGATATTTAATGCTGAGCGGGTTTCATTAACTATTTTATTAATTATTAAACGGCCATTCTGCTGGATTTCCTGGGCAGCGTGCGCTTTAGTCCGGCTGTCAATTATGCTCCAGGCAAAACTGGTCGCGGTAATTAAAATACCGGCTACCAAGGTAATGTAAATCAGCATCTCAATCAATGTAAAACCTTTTATTTTTTTATGGCTCATAATCAATAGTAGAATCAAATAATTTTGGGGTGCTGCTCCCGTCTGATGTAAAATAGGCCCGGTACTGCACCCAGAGCAGGCCAGCCGCAGCCGGATCATTGGTGATCACTTGACCTTGAGTTGAATAAAAAGACCCTGGCGTTCCGTCCGGCCCAACCCAAACTGCTGAACCCAAAGTATTTCGTCTATTAGCAGTTCGCACCTGGAAAGATAAAGAAGCCCCAGCCGGAACATCAGAAGTCCAGTCAAAATAATTATAAACTGTTTCATCACTGCCCGTATCAAAAGAACCAGAAATAAAATCACCTGATAGAGCATAGCCCGTAGAACTAGAAAAGCGATAACCTCCGACATCTGAATTCCTATAAGCATCCCAGCTGGTACCTCCATTGCGGCTATCAGAAAAAACGCTGGTATCAGCTAAGTAATTTACACTATTAAATTCTATACTGTCCTCATTCCTTAGTTGGTATATCAAATAATAATCGCGGTCATCTGAACCGGGCGAGCTTAAATAAATCCTGTATTGGTAGCCGTCTATTAAGGTAACTGGTGCTGGGAAATCATAACTGCGCCATTCATAATTGCGCGATATAGTATCCGCAGTAGCTAGTGTACCCTGATCAATTTGTGAACCTGAAGTTATGTCATATAAAATTACATACAAGTCATCAGCCGGGTCACGGTTGGTATTCTTTTTAGTATAAAAAGAGATGCCTGAAACTTCCCGATCACCGCCTGGCACTAAAAATTCCTGACCCGCCAATAAATCACGGTAAATTGGAGTCTCTGGATTTTCAGTGTATGTATTGCCTTTAAAAGTCTTATCTGAATAAATTATCACAAATATTGGTTCTAGTAATGAATTTATCCAGCGACTTCCATTATTCCAATGCACTGTTAAATACGGGTCATTAGTATTGTCATAGGGTGCCATATTATTCTGTGGTCTGGATGATCTCAAGCTTATGTAATTATTATTATTAACAGTACCTGATTGCCACTGCACAACTAAATGGTATATCTGACCGGCTGTTAAATTAACATTTTCACTTAAGGAAATCATTTGCCAGCCCGAAGTGGTAGCCTGTAAATCACCATAACCTAAGCCCATAAGCCCCAACCAATTACCTGAAGGAATTCCGCTGGCATCCGATTGCAAACCATAACGATATACCGGACTATTACCCCGCTCTTCTTCTATATAGGCACTAATCTCACTTACTGGTCCTGTGTTTTGTGCGGTAAATGTCATGGCTACCTGCCTCTCGCGCCGGGATAAATTTCCTGCTGTACCAAAAGATTCAATTAAAAACTGGTTGCCCCAATACTGCGCTACGCCCTGGACTAGCTCCACTGCTCCTTCGCCCTCGCTAGTGCTGACAATATTACTCATCGCCCCTTGGTCAAATTCTGCCTGAGAAGTTTGTATCCATTTATGGGAACGCCAATTTGTAAATATTGATCCGATAACAACTTCTGAGGGGCGAGCGGGAGAAAAATCCCAAGCAACATCAGCAACTACTTTTTTTGTATCAAAATCAATCTGCCCGCCTGTTTCAGTAATATCACCGCTGACATCGCGGTAAACCGGCTCAACGCTAATCTGTCTGCTGTATTTATCAAAATTATCTTCAGCACCGGCGAATTCCCATCTGTTGTTATTAATTATTAATCCATGATTGCCAGTTTCTAAATACTTCCAGCCCCGGTTTTTTATGCTTTGGGCAGCCTCAATGCCTGACTGCGCCAGCCAGGCAGCCTCGCTCCTTTCACCGCCTTGCCGGTTAGCCATATGCGCATCAAGAGTTAAAAACATTATACTGGAAATTACCAATGCAAATATCCCCATAGCCACTAATAATTCTATTAAACTCTGGCCTTTTTGGTTAATTTTTATATTATTGGACATTAACTACCCCCATTTCATTTATGGATATGGATTTTGACTCCCCGTTATTCGTAGTAATGGTAATTAAACCGGCATAAGAAGCCTCACCTTTAATACCAGAAAATACTACATCCGGCCCGGCATTATATGTTATTAAAATGGATGAGGGAATATCCACCACCTCATTAAAAGCATCTGCCGGATTATAACTGTCCCCCTTAAAAAGGATAAATTGCTGAGCTTGCAAGTGCACACCATGCGCAGAAAAATATTCCGAAGCCATGGCTTTGTTCTGAGCTCGCCGGAGTGTCTGCGCTACTTCCTGAGAAATATTATCCAGTTGATTAGACACCTGGAAAGACTGGTAAAAGGGGATGGATAAACTGACCACCACTCCCAAGATACCAATCACTAAAAGCACTTCAACAAAAGTAAAGCCTCTTTGCCTGTTTGCATAATGCCTCATAGTTTTATCCTCCCAATTGCCCGGTAAATTGATATATCGGGGATATTATTGCTACCACCAAAAAACCTAAAACTACCCCAATAATTATAAGTAGGACAGGTTCAATAATTGACGATAAATTTTTCGTGACTGAATCAAGATCTTTTTCATAAAATTCAGCCAGATATTTAAAACTGTCTTCTAGTTTACCTGTTTTTTCTCCTTCACCAATCATGCGGCGGGCCATCTTAGGGACATATTCCTCGTTGTTTAATGAAGAAGACAATGACTTGCCCTGCTGAATATTCTTCAGGGCTCTTTGTAATTCAGCCTTATAACATACATTATTTACAACGCCTCTGGCGATGGTTAAGCTTTCATTAATTGTCACTCCGCTTTTCAATAAGATTGACATGGCTCGGGACAAACGCGCTAAATTCAGCATTTTACTTATACGTTTAATTAAAGTGATTCGTAGAATCAGCTTATGAAAAAATGGCTTAGCTAATGATGATTTGACTAGAATGCGTAAGGCAACTATTAAAACTACAAATCCAATAAGCACAAAAATACCATAGTCCACTAAAAAATTTGCGATACCCAAAAAAGCTTTAGTGATAGGCGGCAACTCCAGCCTAAAAGTGCTAAACATGCGGACCAGGCGCGGCAGAATAAAAATACTCAATCCAATGCCTAAAATAAAAGTTCCTGATAAAATAATTATCGGGTATAGCATGGCTGCCCTTACCTTGCGCCTAAGCTCGTAATCTTTTTCCAAAATACCAGCCACATAGCTCAAGTTCTGTTCCAAGGTACCACTTGCTTCGCCTACCTGAACCATGCCAATGGCGATCTCACCAAAAATTTTTGGATATTTTTTCAGGCTATCAGCCAGGGTTTTGCCGTTATTCACATTTTTAAGAATATCGAGAGAAACCTGCTTCATCCGCTTAGAAGACGCTTGCTCAACAATGGCATCTAGGGCTTCAGTTAAAGCTAAACCTGACCGCAGCATGACGCTTATATTGCGGACAAAAATTATTTTATCAATCATGGGTACCCGCCCCGCTCCCATTACTTTGCCAACGCCTTGCTTCGTACTTTTTATCTTAGCTGACCCTTGGTGGATAGAAATTATTACTAATTTCTTTTTTTGTAAATCCTGGATTACTTTCTTTTTGGAGGTAGCCTCAATAGTACCTTTTTTTATCTCCCCTTTTGGAGTGGCTGCTTCATAACTAAACTCCATAAATATATCAGTTTATTTTTTATTCTTATTCCCTGGTGGCCCTAAACAACTCATCTATTGTAGTTGCTCCCTTAACCACCTTATTTAATCCATCATCCAGCATAGTAGTCATACCCTCACTGACAGCCACCTTCCGAATATCATCACTATTTGACCGCTGCATAATAAGCTGGCGTATTTTTTCTGTCACTTCCAGTACCTCAAAAATACCCACCCGGCCTTCATATCCTGTACCATTGCATAATTTACATCCCTTGCCCCGATATAAACGAAAACCTTTTTTGTGCAAACCAATTTTTATGGCACGATCTTTGCCTAATGATTTCTCGAGATTTTTAATATCATCGGATTTTGGTAAATAACTTTCAATGCATCCCTGATGTATGCGGCGGACCAAGCGCTGGGCAATGGCTACATTAACCGTAGAGGCAATTAAAAATGGTTCAATCTTCATATCTAAAAGCCTGGGCAAGGTAGTCGGAGCATCATTAGTATGGAGAGTGGAAAGTACCAGGTGGCCGGTCATGGCCGAATTTATGGCAATGCCGGCTGTATCCTCATCTCTGATTTCTCCTACCATAATTATATCTGGATCCTGGCGAAGAATTGAACGCAACCCATGAGCAAAAGTAAGATTTGTTTTGGCGTTTACCTGTATCTGGTTAACTCCCTCCATGTCATACTCTACCGGATCTTCAATAGTGGAAATATTAACCTCACGGGTGTTCAATATCTTTAATATGGCATAAAGGGTGGTTGTTTTACCTGAACCGGTCGGACCGGTGGCTAATATCATGCCATAAGGCTTTTTAAACCCACGTTCAACTTTCTGCAGATCAGTATTCTCTAAACCTAATTCTGCCAGGGTCAAACGGCGAGATTTTTCTGATAATATCCTCATAACTATTTTTTCGCCGTCTGAAATCGGAATAATTGAAACTCTTACGTCAACGTGTTCATTTTCTACGGAAAAATCAAGTCGACCGTCCTGAGCCGCACGATGTTCATCCGTCCTCAATTTCGACATTATCTTTAACCTGGTCACGATGAAAGGATGGATATCTTTAGGCATAAAAACTACGTCATGCAATATTCCGTCTATGCGGAATCTGACTAAAATCTGTCCTTCATGCGGTTCAATATGAATATCAGATACTTTATTCTGATAAGCGTATTCTAAAATAGTATCTACAATCCTGGTCACCGGCAATTCCAGGTCCTCTCCGGTTTTTTGGCGGGCGGCCTCTATATTTTGCTTAATAATATCGTCAAACTCTTCCTTGAGGCCGCGGTTATAATGGGCTAGGGCCTCGGAAATATCATTGGACATGGCAAAATAACGAACTACCTGCTCACCCGTTTTCTTCTGGATAAACTGGATTATCTCCTCGTCACCCGGATCAAACATAGCCACCTTAATGCCTCCCTGATCACGATCAAAAGAAATTATATTTTGCTTTTTAGCTACCAGCTCTGGAATAATCCTTAATACACCATCTTCAATACTTTTCTTTTTTAAATTCACAAAGGGAACCTCAAAAATATCAGCAATTACCTGGCCTAAATGCTCACCTGAAAGAAACTCGTATTCTGATAATATTTTTTCCAGTGGTAAATTAGTACTATGAGATTTTTCTTGAGCCATATTTAACTGATCTTTAGTTAAAAGCTCAGATTCAACTAGTACTTTTTGTAATTTTTGATAATCTATTGGCATTTACGTTGAAGTGTATTTTCTTACCTTAGTTACTAAGTCCATCAAACTGACATCTGATTTTATTAAATAATCAATGGCACCTAGCTCTTTACCTCGTTTTATGTCCGCCTCCTGACCTAAATTAGACAGTATAACTACGGGAATTTTCTTTGTTTGTTCATTAGCTTTCAACTCCTCAAGAACCAAAAATCCATCCTTACCAGGCATAATCAGGTCTAATAATATCACATTGGGTTTCTCAATCTGGGCCTTTCTCAGGCATTCATCACCCGTTGTAGCCATGGAAACCTCAAAACCACTTATCCTTAATTTATTACTATAAATTTTTAATAATGAAAGGTCATCTTCAGTTAATAATACCTTATTTTTTTTAACCATAAGATTATTGATTATTTTGGAATTTCAAATCTAACTGTCGTACCCTTGCCTTCTTCAGATTCTATCCAAATTTTCCCCTTATGCGCATCAATAATTATTTTAGATAAAAAAAGCCCCAGGCCAGAACCCTTGGTATTTTTGTTAATCACATTTTTGGCTCTGAAAAATTTTGTAAAAACCTCGTCTTGCTGATCCTCTGGTATGCCCACCCCTGTATCGCGACAGCTGAACTCAATAGTCTCTCCCTTATCAATTACGTGTACAGTAGCCGAGCCCTTGCCACCAATATATTTAATGGCATTAGTAAGCGCGTTTTCAATAACTTGCTTTATTTTTATAATATCTAATTTAACAGGTGGAATCATCTTAGCTGGCTTTTCAAATATTAATTCGCAATTTGAAGCTTTAGCCAATGGAGTTAAACGCCTAATAGTATTTTCCACTAATTGAACAAAATCAACGGGTTTTAAATCTACGGCCATGTTTTCAGAATCAAGCCTAACAACATTTAAGTAATCATTAACCATTTTTATGGAATCAATATTTATATCATAGGCCTCAGTTAAATATTCCTTTTGGCCAGGAGAAGTCTTGCCCAAATCACCAGTTAACAAGGATTCTAAATAACCCTTTATTATTGATAAAGGGGTGCGTAATTGATGACTGATTATTGATATAAAAGCAGATCTACGATTCTCGGTTTTTTCAATTTCATCTTTACAAATAGTGGCCAATCTCTTACGCAAACTCAATAAGTAAGCTAGTGCTGCTATCAAGGCCAGAAATAATAAAATTATAATTATCCAATGCATAAATTTTGTATTTTGCTATGTTAAAAATACCACAAAAAAAGGGTTTTGTCAATGTAAAAAATATTTATTTATTAAAATTCATCGGTTAATTGACAATTTCGTAATATTATGCTAAAATTAACTTATAAAATAATATAAAAATAAAAAGTATGACCAACGATAGTCCAATTTCTTCAAACAAAGTGGCACTAAAAACTCTTAGCCAAAATATATATTTCAAAAAGAGGAAGCGGACGCTTAACTTAATAAACCTGCTTGAGCGTTTCTTAAGGTCAAAATATTATGCAAAAAATAAATACAATATTTAAAGAAGCAGCCAGTAAAAATGCTTCTGATATTCATCTCACCGTAAGCCATCCCCCCATTTTCCGCATTGATGGTGAATTAACTGATATGCCTGAAAGTGAACCGATGACTCAGAAAGAAACTGAAGAGCTAATTTTTAGCATCTTAACCGAAAAACAAAAACAAATACTTATTGAACACCGGGAACTGGATCTGTCTTACGAGATAGAAGGAGTATCCAGGTTTCGCGTTAATTGTTTTTGGGAAAAAAACAGTGTTTGTTTGGCGGCTCGTATTATTACGCCAGCTATCCCGACAATGGAAGAAATCCTGATGCCGCAGGTTGTTTACGATCTAATGCGCCTTAAACAAGGGCTGGTCCTGGTCACTGGGCCAACCGGATGCGGCAAATCAACTTCTTTGGCTGCTATGATCAGCCTGATTAATAAAGAGCGGGCGGCACATATCATTACTTTAGAGGATCCAATTGAATTTATTTATAAACCAAATTCTGGTAAAAGCTTAATAGTACAAAGGCAGCTGAGCACGGATATGAACTCATTTGCCCAGGCCTTGAAGCATGTTCTGCGCCAGGATCCCAATGTAATTCTAGTGGGCGAGATGCGCGATCTAGAAACTATTGCTGCCACCATTACACTGGCTGAAACCGGGCACTTAGTATTAGCCACTCTGCATACGCACAACGCCGCCCAGACAGTAGACCGTATTATAGATGTCTTCCCGCCCTACCAGCAGTCCCAGGTAAGGCTACAAGTCTCCCTTTTCCTTAAAGGAATTATTTCACAGCAGCTCCTGCCAAAAGTACAGGGCAGCCGGATTGCTTCACGCGAAGTATTGATCAATACACCGGCCATTGCCAATCTAATCAGAGAAAATAAAATACCCCAGATTAAGACAGTCATTCAGACCAGCGCAGAAGAGGGCATGTTTTCAATGGATCAGGATTTAAAAAGGCTTTTTGAAGATGGGTATATCACTAAAGAAGTAGCCAAGAGTTTCATGGTAACGCCATCCCTGCTCAATTAAAATGTAAAAAAATCCAAAGAGGCTATCCTCCTTGCTCTCAAGCGGGTTTTATGATACTGTTTACAGTCGTATTACGCGCCCATAGCT
>Ga0180007_10002606_pt1 | contig 21199 bp, 15 predicted proteins | sample MM_PC_MetaG_FD_121122 | JGI IMG/M metagenome (GOLD analysis project Ga0180007, IMG submission 121122) | Groundwater microbial communities from the Aspo Hard Rock Laboratory (HRL) deep subsurface site, Sweden - MM_PC_MetaG | ecosystem: Environmental > Aquatic > Deep subsurface > Groundwater... | reverse complement strand
GACTTGCCATAGCTTCCCTCTCCCCGGATGGCATCATTGGTTTTTCGTGTGGCGCCATCCAGAGAAAAAGATAAAAAATCAATTTCATCACAAGAAATTTTTTCAAGAATATTATGAAATAAATATCCGTTGGTATCGATGGTGATGGATTTGAACCCAAGGCGATTCGCCTCTTTAACAGCCAGAGAAAGATCAGGGTGAAGGGTGGGTTCACCCCCCAGAAAAATGATATTGGTCTGACAGGCTTTATGTGAAAAAAGAGCAAGCCAGTCGCGTATGGTTTCAATATCAAGGGTGTTATCCCCGTGTTGATCTTTATTAATATAGCAGTGGGTACAGCAAAGATTGCACTTTGTCAGGATATGAAAAAACAGATTGGAGGAATCTTTTGAAAATGCAACTGTCTGTTTTAACATATTATCCCATACACTGTTTGGTAAAATTGGGGTCAAAGGGAACCGGATAATCTCCATCAAAACAAGCTTTGCAAAAGCTTTGATCCGGGTTTTTTACACCCGAGGCTTCCATCATGCCCTCAATGGAAAGATAATGCAGAGAATCAAGACCCAGGTAGTCCCTGAGATCATCGCCGGCTTTCTGGGCAGCAATGAGTTCGCCTTTGGAAGAAAAATCAATCCCATAATAGCAGGGGAATCTATGGGGCGGACAGGAGATCCGCATGTGGATTTTATTTACCCCAAGCTCCCGCAATGCCTTGACCCGGGTTTTTGCCGTGGTACCCCGAATGATGGAATCTTCAATAATAATAATATCTTTGCCTTTAATCAATTCTCTGACCGGATTGAGTTTCACCCGGACGGCAAATTCCCTCATGGACTGGGTGGGCTGGATAAAGCTTCGACCCACATAATGGTTCCGGATCATGCCCATTTCAAAAGGAATACCAGACTCCCTGGCATAACCGATGGCAGCATAATTGCCTGAATCCGGAAACGGCATAACAAGGTCTGCGCCCACAGGGGCTTCCTGGGCCAGTCTTCGACCAAGGGCTTTTCTCATTATATAAACATTTTTTCCATCAATGGTGGAGTCGGGCCGTGCAAAGTAGATATATTCAAATATGCATAAAGATTTATGTTTGGCAGCCTTGGGGTGTTTAATGCTTTTAATACCGTCTTCATTAATGATGACAATCTCTCCGGGATCAAGTTCCCGGATGAATTCTGCCTGGATCAGATCAAAGGCGCAGGTTTCAGATGCCAGGACATAATGACCATTGAGTTTTCCAAGGGCCAGGGGCCTGAAGCCGTTGGGGTCTTTTATGCCGACGATTTCACCCTTACAGGTTAAAAGGACCATGGAATAGGCCCCTTCAATTTTTGAAACAGCCTTTAGAACAGCACTCTCAACATCTCCTTTAATCAGATTTTTAATAAACAGATGGAGGAAAACCTCTGAATCCATTGTGGTCTGGAAGATGGACCCCCGCTCTTCCAGCTCTTCTTTCAGGATGTGGGCATTGACAAGATTTCCATTATGGGCAACGGCATAGGAGCGGTGTCTGTGGTTGACAACAAAGGGCTGGGCATTGGTTATAACAGAATCCCCCGTGGTTGAATATCGGACATGTCCAATGGCGGAACCACCTTCAATTCTTTCAAGATCTGTCATGTTAAAAATTTCCGGGACTAGCCCCATGCCCTTGTGAGAGAAAATTTTGTCATTTTCCCCCCGGTTTACCGAGATTCCTGCGCTTTCCTGCCCTCTGTGCTGGAGGGCATAAAGGCCAAAATAAGTAATTTTAGCGGCTTCCGTATGTCTATACAACCCAAAGACACCACATTCATCCTTAGGCCGGTCACTATTAATCATTGGATTATGCATGTCTATTTTCCTGGTGATAGTCTTGAATGGGTTTAACAGAGAGCCCTTCTTTTTTCAGGGCCTGGATAGCACTGCAAATTGCCTTTGTACCATCTGTTGTGGTGGCATAAGGGATTTTATACTTAATAGCGGCACGCCTTATTTCATATCCATCCCGCTTGGTCTGGCTGGATGCGCCCGTATTTAAAATCAGCTGGATTTCGTTGTTTGTCACAGCGTCCACAACATGGGGCCGACCGGCTGAAACTTTTTTGACCAGTTTTGTGGGAACGCCATTCTCTTCAAGGAACATGGCGGTTCCCCGTGTGGCCATGATGGTGAATCCCATTTCATGAAAGCTTTTGGCAACGGGCAGGGCAGCCATTTTATCCTTGTCCTGGACGCTGATAAAGACCGTGCCCTGAGTGGGAAGTTTCTGGCCGGCGGCAATCTGGGCCTTGGCCACAGCCGCCCCGAGGTTTTTGTCAATTCCCATGACTTCACCCGTGGATTTCATTTCAGGTCCTAGAACCGGATCAACATTATCAAACCGATCAAATGGCATGACGGCTTCCTTGACGCAATAATACGGCGGGATCACTTCTTTTATCAGTCCCAGTTCATCAAGGGTTTTGCCCAGCATGACCTTTGTTGCAAGTTTGGCCAGGGGGATGCCAATGGCCTTGGATACAAAGGGAATCGTTCTTGAAGCCCTTGGATTCACTTCTATAATATAGACCTTATCTTTCATGATACCAAACTGGATGTTCATCAGTCCCTTAACATTGAGCTCTTTGGCAATGGCTTTGGTGGCATCTGTCATTTCGTCAATGTGTTCCTGGGAAATGGAATATGGCGGCAGCACGCAGGCAGAGTCTCCGGAATGGATACCGGCTTCTTCAATATGTTCCATCATACCGCCGATAATGGTTCGTTCACCGTCTGAAATAGCATCCACATCCAGCTCAAATGCCTCTTCAAGGAACTTGTCAATGAGTACGGGTTTATCAGGCGATGCCTGGACTGCCAGATTAAAGTACTCTTCAAGGTCGCCGGCATCATATACAATTTTCATGGCACGGCCGCCAAGGACAAAAGAGGGTCGAACCATGACCGGATATCCAATATCCTGGGCAACGGTTTTTGCTTCTGTATAGGAATATGCAATACCGTTTTCAGGCTGCAACAGCCCCAGTTTGTTCAGCATTGCCTGGAACAGATCCCGGTCTTCTGCCCGGTCAATGCTTTCCGGGCTTGTCCCGATGATGGGGACCCCGGCTTTTTGAAGATCACTGGCAAGGTTTAAAGGGGTCTGCCCGCCAAACTGGACAATTACACCATAGGGTTTCTCTTTTTCAACAATGTGAAGGACATCTTCCCGGGTTAACGGTTCAAAATAAAGCTTGTCCGAGGTGTCATAATCTGTGGACACGGTTTCAGGATTGGAGTTGACCATGATGGATTCCACCCCTTCTTCTTTTAATGCAAAAGAGGCATGAACACAGCAGTAGTCAAATTCAATGCCCTGGCCGATGCGATTGGGTCCACCGCCCAGGATAATGACCTTTTTCTTGTCCGATACCCTTGCTTCGCATTCTGTTTCATAGGTGGAGTAGTAATAAGGGGTGGCAGCCCGAAATTCTGCGGCACACGTATCCACAAGCTTGTAAACCGGTATGATGCCAAGGTCTTTTCTGGTCTGTTCAATTTGTTTTTCTGTAAGACGGGTAAGGTGTGCCAGCTGCACATCAGAGAACCCATATTTTTTGGCTTTTTCAAACAGATCCCGGGGAAGGTCTTTACCGGCAAGTTTGATCTGTTTTTCAAGATCCACGATCTGCTTCATCTGGTTGAGGAACCAGGGGTCAATCCCGGTCATTTCATAAATCATGGTAATGGGCATGCCGTGTTCAATGGCATATTTTATGTAGAACAACCGTTGAGAATTGGGTGTGGAAAGCTTATACTCCAATTCGTTGCCGGCAACACTGCCGGGAAGGGGATCTTTGCCATCACCACCAAACCCTGCCCTGCCGATTTCCAGGGACCGGATTCCTTTTTGTAAGGCCTCTTTAAAAGTTCTGCCGATGGACATGGTTTCCCCCACGGATTTCATGGATGTGGTCAGAACATCTTCTGCTTCGGGAAATTTTTCAAAGGTCCATCTGGGGATTTTCACCACACAGTAATCAATGGAGGGTTCAAAACAGGCAAGGGTTTTTCCCGTGATGTCATTGGGAATTTCATCCAGGGTATACCCCACGGCCAGCTTGGCGGCAATTTTTGCAATGGGAAATCCCGTGGCTTTGGAAGCAAGCGCCGAACTTCTGGATACCCTTGGGTTCATTTCCACCACAATCATATCACCGTTTTCAGGATTGATGGCAAACTGGACGTTTGATCCGCCCGTGTTCACACCGATCTCCCTCATAATGGCAATGGACGCATCGCGAAGCTTCTGGTATTCCTTGTCAGAAAGGGTCTGAGCCGGAGCAACGGTGATGGAATCCCCCGTGTGAACACCCATGGCATCAACATTTTCAATGGAACAGATGATGACCACATTATCTGCATGATCCCGCATCACTTCCAGCTCATACTCTTTCCAGCCAAGCACGGATTCTTCCAGCATAACCTGGGTGATGATGCTGGCATCAAGGCCTGCCTTTGCAAGGAGGGCAACTTCTTCCATGTTATAGGCGACCCCGCCACCCGTTCCGCCAAGGGTGAAGCTGGGTCTTACAATGATGGGAAATCCAATGCGTTTTGAAACTTCTTCAACTTCCTGCAGATTGGTGGCAAATCCACTTTTGGGTATTTTTAAACCGATTTTATTCATGGCATTTCTGAAAAGCTCACGATCTTCGGCTTTATTAATCGATTCAATTGATGCACCGATCATTTCCACATTATAGCGTTCCAGCACACCTGTTTTAGCCACTTCAATAGCCGTGTTCAAAGCGGTCTGACCACCCAGGGTAGGTAAAATAGCGCAGGGCCGTTCCTTTTCAATCACCTTGATAAGGGTTTCAGGGGTGACCGGTTCAATATATACTTTGTCAGCCGTTTCAGGGTCTGTCATGATGGTGGCAGGGTTTGAATTGATCAGTATGACTTCATACCCTTCTTCTTTCAGGGCTTTACAGGCCTGGGTGCCTGAGTAGTCAAATTCACAGGCCTGGCTGATAATGATCGGACCTGCACCAATAATCAGTATTTTTTTTATGTCTTCACGCTTTGGCATTTTTAATCACTTTTGCAAACTGGTTAAAAAGATAGGCTGCATCATGGGGGCCTGGGGAAGCTTCCGGATGATACTGTACGGCAAACACCTTTTGGGCCACATTTTCAAGACCCTCAAGGGAATCCTCATTCAGGTTGATATGGGTCATGGCACAATGATTTTTGTCAATGGTATTTAAATCCACGGCAAACCCATGATTCTGGGAAGTGATTTCAACCTTGTTGGACGAAAGATTTTTCACTGGCTGATTGGCACCCCTGTGGCCGAATTTGATCTTCATGGTTTTACCCCCCATGGCAATGCCCAGAAGCTGCATACCAAGGCATATACCGAAGATGGGAACAAATCCGAGAAGTTCTTTTATGGTATCAACAGCATAGGTAACCGGTTCAGGGTCTCCAGGACCGTTGGATAGAAAGAGTCCACCGGGTTTTAATTTTTTGATGATCCTTGCATCCGTTTTTGCCGGGACCACTAAAACTTCACATCCTGCCTGTTCAAGACATCGGATGATATTGTATTTAATGCCGAAATCAAGGGCGACAACAGAATGTTTTTTCCCCTTAAAACGCCAGATTAAGGGGTCTTCCAATTTTTTGAGATCAATATAATCTGGCTGGTTATATCGCCAGAAATATGGTTTTTTAGTGGTCACTTTGCCCACAAGATCTCTTCCCTGCATGGAAGGAATCTGTCTGGCCTTTTGAACCAGAGAATCAGGATCTAAATCTGATGTGGAGATGACAGCCCGCATGGCACCGGATTTTCGAATATGACGTGTCAACGCCCGTGTATCCAGATCTTCTATTCCCAGGATATGTCCTTTGATCAGATAATCTGCCAGGGTTCCCCTGGATCGAAAATTACTCGGGAAATCCTGGTATTCTTTTACAATAAATGCGGCCACTTGAATTTTATCAGATTCAATATCTTCAGGACAGACGCCATAGTTTCCGATCAAAGGATAGGTCATGGTAACCATCTGGCCATAGTAGGAAGGGTCGGTTAAAATTTCCTGGTATCCTGTCATGCTGGTATTGAAAACAACCTCCCCATTTGCTTCACCAGAACCGGTAAAGCTCCTGCAGGGAAAAATTCGGCCGTCTTCAAGGGCTAATAATGCTTTCATAAAAATTTACACCTGTTTACCATTGGTTTTATATTAATATCCGGGTCTGGTCCGGATTATTTTATGGACTTGCATATTTTCTCTGCAAATCAGGTTTGTTTAAATAACATAAAACTTGCATTTTTAGCAAGTTAGTTTTGCCAGTGGCCAGGGAGTAGAAAAACAGCGTTAAGCCGATGCTGAATCTGGCAATGAATTTAACCGGACCATCCAGGGGATGCATGGCAAAAAAAAGACTAACTGGTCTGTAATGGGTCAGCGCAAAGGGGTTGCAGGAAATGGCATTTCAGCAAAAGGGGCCAGGTGTATACCCCGTCTTTCCAGCAGGCTGCCTTCGGCGAGGTAAAGCCCCACCAGGGATTTTCTATAATTGATGATGGCTTCCACCTCCAGGATATGAGATGCCAGAAGATCACGCTGGGTCTGAGCCACGAGAAGCCCCGTGCTGGTCCCTGCCTCAAACCGTTCCTGTTCAGCCTTTAAGGATTCTTCCTGGTGCATGCGGGTCACCCGGGTTGCAGTGATCTGCTGCTTGACGCGATCCAGGTCATTGAGGGCAATGCGAACATCCCGTTGAATGATCTGTCTCATGTTTTCCAATGCCTCCTGTACCTGTTTCAGCCCCACTCTTGCTGCACTGTCCCTGGCCTGGGCAGTTCGATTGCCCAGTGTCCGGCTGAACCTGATGCCAACTGAAAAGTCGTAGGTAGAATCGTTCATGGCCCTGAAAGAATCGGAAAAAGAGTCAGCATACCCCGTCTTTCCCAGGCTGATAAACAGATCCAGACGGGGAAGGATCCCGTTGCGGGTTTTCACGATTTCCAGCCGGTGCTGTTTCATCCGCAACCGGGCTTCCTGCAGATCTGATCTGGATTGATCGGCCAGTTGGAGGTGATCTATAGGTGTGATGTCAGTTTCAGGTTTGGATACGGCAGTGCTGGTCGTTTTGATCTGAAGGTCATATTGCCTGTCTTGGCCTTGATGGATATAAAAGAGCAGCCGCAGCCGACTCTCCTCAAATCTGCTTTTTGCATTGATCAGAGCCTGTTCACGCAGGGAGACTTCGACCTTGGCAGCAGCAGATTCAATGGGAGGGAGGGTTCCTATTTCAATGCATTGTTCAACTTCAGACAATTGCTTTCTGGCAATATCCAGGGAGTTTTCAAAAATGTCGATTTCCTGCCGGGCAAGGACATGGTCCCAGTATGCAGTCTCTGTATCGGCCAGAAAGGCTTCAACGATCCCCCGCAGTTCATACATTGAGGCGGTCGTATTCAATCGGGCCTGGTGTATGCTGGCCAGGTTTACCAGAGGGTTCTGCCCCCGCAATAATGCCTGGGTAACCGTCATTCCCATTCTAAGTTTCTGTTCCTCAGGTTCCTGAAAAGGGTTATCAATGGTATGTGCGATACCAACTTCGATATCCGTTCCTGACGGAAGTTTCTGGGAAATACCGATAAGGGCATTATGACTCTGATCCCCGGCCCTGTCCCATGTGCTGGTAACGGGATCTTTTTCCTGTGTCCGGTCCCGGTCATAGCTGAGCTGGGAAAACAGTTCCGGATCAAACCGGCCCCGCTCAATCTGTTCATAAAGGCCGGCAAGAACAGGACTGTATCTTTCCACCCTGAGGCCCGGGCTGGCTTCCAGGGCCATGACAAGAGCCTGATCCAGAGACAGACTGAGGCTGTTTACAGTTTGAACGGTATCCGCCGTTATCGGGTCTGGCACACGGTCAATGTCTTCCTGTCCTGACAGGGGGATTTTTTTCAAACCTGTCCGGGTTAAAGACTGTTCATAAACAGACCAGTGATCTGGTCGGATACAGCCAGTGCTTGCAACCAGGATCAGCAGTGCTGAAATAATGATTATGAATCTGGCTTTTTGCGGATTTGCAATATTCATTTGTCGTCACTTGCCGTTTGAGGGTGAAAAAGGGAATAAACTGCTGGAATCAGCACCAGCGTGATCAGGGTTGAGCCGGTAAGACCACCGATGACCGCTCTTGCCAGGGGCGCCTGGGCTTCCGCACCTTCGCCCAACCCTAAGGCCAGGGGAACAAGGGCCAGAATGGTGGTAAGGGTTGTCATAAGGATGGGGCGAAGGCGCCGGCGCCCGGCTTCTGCAACCGCATCCCGCACCAGCATCCCTTTTTGAACCAGCTGGCTGGCCTGATCCACCAGCAGGATGGCATTGTTGACCACAATGCCGCCCAGCATGATACATCCGATATACGACTGAAGGTTCAACGTGGTATAGGTCAAAAACAGTGTGATCAGCACGCCCACAGCTGCAAAGGGTACGGACATCATGACCACCAGAGGATTGATCAGGGATTCATACTGGCAGGCAAGAACCATATAGACAAGGATCAGGGCAAGGATCAAGGATACCATTAGTTCGTGAAAGGACTTCTGCTGTTCCTCCCAGGATCCTGAAACTCTAATATCATACCCAACCGGTCTGGGTATCTGATCCAGGAGTCTCTGGGCCTCTTTTGCCACAGATCCCATATCCCTGCCTGCTACATTGGCCACAACCTTGATTTGTCTCTGCTGGTTCCTGCGATCGATAAAAATCGGCCCGAGACCTGACTGGGTGGTTACAAAGCTTTTCAGGGGAACGGGGTCGCCGTTGCCAGCTGTCAGGGTCAGGTCAAGGATTTCATCAATGGACAGTTTTTCTGCATCCTTGAGTTGAACGAAAATTCTGTAAGAATTGCCATCAACCCTGAAATCTCCGGCATTTGATCCTGCCACGGCTGTTTCTATGGTTTTTGCAACATCGCTGACGTTTAGACCAAGATCCCCTATTTTATCTCGGTCAATATGAATTTCCTGCCGGGGGATGCCGGTTATTTTGTCGGTTTCCACATCCGTGATACCAGGAATGCCGTCAATGGCTTCGGACACCGTCCGGGCCAGCGCTTCCAGGATGGACAGTTCAAAACCCCGAACCTCGACGGTCAGACCATCATTGCTTCCCAGAATCCGTTCCAGCAAAAACTGACCTTGAGGCGCCCGGGTCTGTATTTTCATGGCTGGAACTTTTCCGTCCAGGCGGTTACGAAGATCAGCTGCAATCCGGGTATTGGATCGCTGCCGTTCCATTGCCGGCTTAAGGGAAAGACTGATCTGCGACCGGGATATGTCATTGGGCCGCCATCCGCTTGATCCCACGCTGACAACGGACGACATCACTTCCGGTACGGAATCTGATACAATGCTTTCCATGACCCGGCTCTGCCGATCAATTAGATCCAGACGGGTTCCAAGCTCCATCTCCCCTGTAACCCGGACTTCGCCTTCATCGCTGGGCGGTATAAACTCCGTGCCGATATAGGGAATGAGAAATAGGCTGGCCGCCAGGGCAGCAAAAGCGAAAAGAACCGAAAGGAACCGGTGGCGCAGCACCCCTAGAAGAAAGTCCCTGTATTGCTTGCTAAATTTCTGGTACAACTGGTCTGACTTGGCAGACAGCCGACCCACTAAAGTGCATTCAAATTCCTCGTTTCGGGCTTTGGCCTTCATGAATCGGGCCGTGAGCATCGGCACCAGGGTCAAGGCAACCAGCAGGGAACAGGCCAGTGAAAACATGACCACATAGGCCAGTTCCTGGAAAAGAATACCTGAGACGCCCCGGACAAATATAAGGGGCAAAAAGATAACCAGGGTGGTAATGGTGCTGGCAACAATGGCAGAGCTAACCTCCATGGCGCCCTTTACCGAAGCCCTAACAGGATCTTCACAGTCTTCATTACGTCGTCGGTAGATATTTTCAAGCACCACAATGGAACTGTCAACCATCATCCCGACACCCAGGGCAAGGCCGCCAAGGCTCATGAGATTTAACGTAAATCCCCCAAAGTAGATAAGGGCAAAAGTGGCAATCAGTGAAATGGGTATGGAAAGGGAAATGATCAGGGTGCTGGTTACGCTTCTCAGGAAAAAGAGGAGTACCACAATGGCAAGACCACCACCATAAAGAACCGACCGGGTGACATTGGCAATAGACCGTTCGATAAAATTCCCCTGATTAATCACCGGAATAATACTGATCCTTGGAAAGGTGCTGTTGGCAGATTCAATTTCCGAGAGGATCTGTTTTGAGACTTCCACCGTATTGGCATTGGCCTGTTTCCGTATGGCCACCCGAATCCCGCGCTGTCCATTGACCCGGATGACGCGTGTCAGCTTTTTATAGGTGTCCTTTACCTCTGCGATTTGACCCAGACGGACCAGGGTGCTGCCCTGGCGGGAAATGATCGTATTGCGAATCTGGTCCATGTCAATGAATTCCGAAGGTAAAGACAGGGTCACTTCAAAACGCCCCTTCTCAATTTTGCCGGCGGGAAGTTCCAGATTGGAATTATAGATTGCCTGGATAACCTTATCAAAAGGCAGACCCAGAGCCTTGATTCTGTCAGGATCCAGTTCAATGCGGACCTCCCGGTCAAAACCGCCCCAGACATCCACCTGGGCCACTCCGGGAATACGGGCAAACCGGTACCGGATTTGATTCTCGATGAGCTGGGTCAGTTCGACAGGATCCAGGTCACTGGATATCCCCAGCACGACAACGGGGAAACTGCCGATGTCAAATTTGCGTATTCTGGGCCGGACAATATTGTCGGGCAGTTCATTGATCTCATCTTCGATCCTTGAGGTGACATCCAGAGCAGCCGTGTCAATATTCGTGTTCCAGGCAAACCTTACGGTGATGTTGCTGTTGCCTTCCGAGGACTGGGAGGTCATCTCTTCCACACCCGGCACGGTGGCGACAATCTCTTCTAAAATCTGGGTGACCAGACGTTCCATGACCTCGGGGCTTGCCCCCTCATAATTGGTGCGAATGTCCAGGGTTGGCAGTTCAATGGTGGGAAGGTAATCGATTCTTAGTCGATCCAGACTCACACTGCCGATGATGACAATGATCAGGGTTACCATGAAGGTGAAAATCGGACGTTTGACACTGAATCCGGGCAGATTCATTTTGTGTTCCCCGTGGTTCCTGGATGCTGTTTAAATTCTTTTTGATCCCCAAGGCTGATAACAGACCCATGGTCAAGCAGATGCTGACCCAGGATGACCACCCGTCCTGACAGCCCGTCTCCTTCCACCTGCACCTGTCGGTCTTCGATGATACCCAGGGTAACCGGGTGCCAGGAGACAGTGTTATCTTTTTCATTGATGATAAATATCCCGGTCTGGTCTTTTCGCGATGTAATGGCCATTTCCGGGACAAGGGTGGCATTGGGAATGGCCCTGACGTCAATGGTTGCCCTGATGAACATACCGGGTTTAAGCTTGATTTCCGGGTTGGCAATGGCCAGCTCTATTCGGGCCTGTCGGGTGGTTTTGTTGAAAACCGGTGATATCCTGTCAACCTTCCCGTAAAAAACATCGGCTGGATAGGCATCTGTAGTCAGGGATACTGGCTGGCCAGGGCTTAAGCTGGCATAGTCCTTTTCCGTTGTGTGGACGATGCCCGTAATCGGCTCAAGTTTGGCAATGAGCAGCAGGGGGGTATTGGCAGAAACCGTCTGCCCTTCATCTACATAACGCTCGGCCACCAGCCGCTGACCATCATCACCAGGCCAGTCTGCTGTCACCCGGGAATATCCAAAACGGATGTTGGCCGCTTCCAATAAGGATTTTTCACGCATGACCTGGGCCTTGGCCACTTCCAGCAAAGAATGCTTTACCAGCTGGTTGGCCATGGCCGTATCGTATTGAGAATCTGATGCAATGCCCCTTTGTTTAAGCAGTTTTATCCGTTCAAATTCCCGGGCAGCGATTTTCAGGGAACTTTCCGTCTCAATCTGAGTGGCAGTGGCAACGGCAAGATCCGCTTTGGCCTGCAGAACCGCCTGGAACGCCTCATCACTGTCAAGTTCAGCCACAAGCTGACCTCTTTTCACTTGATCAGATAAATCAACGGCCAATGATAGAATTCTGCCTCCGATCTTGGGAGCCACGACAAATTCAGCCCGGGCTTCCAGCGTTCCGCTGAAGCTCAGCCGTAACCGGACAGGCCCCTGCTGAATGGTTGCAACCTCCACTGGCACGGGGTTCAGGTGTTTGCTGCCCGGGGCTGTTGCGTCTGATCTTTTGGCCGGATTAAAATACAGCCAGCCGGCAAAAACAAAACCTGCCAATACAACAAGGAGGGGTATCAATGACCGTGATGCAGTTTTCACCAGTGTTATTCTCCTGTCTCCGTTTAGGTCTCAAAGGCCTAAGCCCAAAAGATGAGTTGATTATTCTCCGGGCACAAACCAGTCATTTTTTCTATACGCCTGATCCTGGCTTTTTGCAATAAGTTCACCACTGTCTTTATTATAAATTTTAATATTATACAATGATGTCCGCCTGCCATTATGCTCTTCTGTTGCCTCTGCAACCAGATGATCTCCCGGATAGGATGGTTTTAAAAAACAGATGCTCACATTCAGGGCAACGGCAACTTTTCCGTGGGAATTGCAGGCAGCTGCAAATGCCATGTCACTGATGGCAAAAATAATACCGCCATGGGTTGTACCGTGAAAATTGGTCATATGATCTTTAACCACAAGAGATACACGGCTTTGGCCTGGCGCAGGGATTTCAACTTCTGCCCCAAGATAATTGGCAAACGCATCTTTTTGAATATGATCAAAGATCGCTTGCTCACGGGTTTTTTCCGGCATTTAAACCTCCTTGTCGAGGGGGATACCCCTGCATTATAAATTTTCAATGGGTTTTTTTAGATAAAATGAAAAAATCATCCCGGCAAACGAAATTCCTCCGGCAATAAGAAATGGCAGGGTAAAAGAGGCACTCACATCGGCAAGATATCCGCCCAGGACCGGGCCCAGGGATTGACCAATGCCAAAGAAAAGCGTTATAAACCCCAGTCCAGCAGGCGCCAGTTTTGGACCGACAAAATCTCCGGCCGCAGCTGCCATAATGGTTGGGATACTCCATGCCGTTAAACCGAAAAGAAAGGCAGACAAATAAAAACCCGCATCAAACTTGAGCAGGGCATAGACGATATATGAGGTTCCAAGCACAAGATAGGCCAGGGCTGCCCCTTTGCCGCGGCCGATACGGTCGGAAATACTCCCCCAGATCACGCCGCAAAAAATGCTCAGTCCGCCCACTGTGGCCCATAACCCGCCTGCCCATGCCTCTGTGTGGCCCATCTCCTTTACCAGGTAAGCCGCGAAAAAAACCATGTAAATAATATAGGACAGGCCGTAGAAAAAATACACAATCCCCAGATACCACATGCCCTTCATCCGGTATACTTTTTTCCAGTCCAGAGAGGAAACCTTGTCTTTTAACGAGGAAGTTTGGTCTTTTTTCTTTTCTTCCTGTCCCACGGGAAGCAGTCCCTTGTCTTCGGGCTGGTTCCGCAGAAACAAAGAGACCATTATGGCAATCACAATAACAATGGTTCCCAGAATATACCAGGAATACCGCCAGCCGTCTGCACCATATGATGTCAGAAGAAAGGGCACGATGATGCCGGATAAAAAAGTTCCCAGCCCAATGCCCCCTGAAACAATTCCCGTGGCAAAACCGCGTTTTTTAACGGCAAACCAGGCCGATCCCAGGGCCATGGCAGGCACATAGGCTGCGCCATTGCCAAGACCCGTCAATAAGCGCATGGCAAAGGCATACCCAAATGATTGGGCCAGGCCCGTTAGGATCATGGTGATCCCCATGAGAACCAGAGCCAGGGAAATGATCGTTCTTGTACCAAAACGGGCTGCCAGAAACCCGCCAATAATGGCCATGGACAGATAACCGATAAAATTTGCCGTTCCCAAAAGCCCTAACTGGGTGTAATCAAAATGAAGCCCGTCCTTCATGGCCGGAAGCAGAATCGTATAGGCCATTCGTCCAAAACCATGAGCGGCAACCGTTGTAACCAGTCCCATGAAAATGATGATCCATCCATAATGCAGTTTTTTCTCCACGAGAGCCTCCTTGTTTTTGTGTCCTGATAAAAAGTTTGATATTTTTATGGTTCATGAATAAAAGGTCCATTATATTCACCTGGATAACGGTCATGACAGAGGCAGATTCTCCCTGCTTACAGGAACCTGTCTAAGCGATATCCTGGAACCGGTTTTCGTAACCTGGATGTTCCTGAGCCAGGCCTGATCATTTTCTTCAGGATAATCTTTTCTAAAATGAGATCCCCGGCTCTCTGTTCTTTCAAGGGCTGATCGACAGATCAGTTCAGCAACAAGGCGCATGTTCCTGAATTCAAGGAATCGGATCAGGTCCTTTGGCGTGGACACCAGTGCCTGGACATCCTTTTGATCCATGACTGTTTTCAATGCCGTGTCAAGGGATTGCCTGTCCCTGACAATCCCGGCATTGAACCACATGATCTCTTTGAGTTCCCGGATCAGGTTTTTGGGCATCAGGCCCTGATCCCTGAACAGTTTATCAAGACCGATCTTCTCATGCGTGGCGGCTTTGTGAAATCCTGAAACCGGTTCCATGGTCATTGCTCTGTCGGCTGCAGTCTTGCCCACCAGGGCTCCCATGGCAATTACCTCTGCCAGGGCATTGCCTCCCAGGCGGTTGGCACCATGGCTTCCGGCAGTGACTTCTCCTGCAGCAAAAAGTCCTGTAATACTGGTTTCACCCTGGGTTTCAATATGGATACCGCCCATGCAAAAATGGGTGGTGGGCGCGACCTGAAATACTTTGTTACCACTGGAAAATTGAGCCGGAAGCAGCATGGACAAGGCTTTGACAGCATCAGGCATAAGTCCCCCAAGGTCCATCCCGATGGTTCCCCTTTGTTCTGGGTCATCACGTATTTCTTTCATGATGATCTGGGCCAGTTGATCCCGGGTGATCTCTTTGGGCTCAGTATACCCGTTTTTTTTCAGTATATCATCGCCCCTGCTGTTTTTGAGCACCACTGTTTTTTGTTCCAGAAGCCTTTCATACAGGAGAATACGATTTCCATGTTTTCCAAGGGCCGTGGGATAGAATTGAACAAATTCCATGTCCTGGAGCGATATCCCGACGTCAAATGCCAGCGCATGACCGTCACCCGTGATGCCCGGAGCATTATTGGTATTTAGAAAAACCTGGCCAAATCCACCCGTGGCAAGAACAACCGTCTTTGCCTTTATCGCCAGAAAAGTGCCTTCCTGTGAAATTCCTGTCGCACCGCAGATCCGGCTGCCCAGGACCACTAAAGATGAGACGAAAGTATGCTCCAGGAAGCGAACGCCTTTTTCCATTGCCTTTTGCTTCAGGGGCAAAACAAGATCGCTGCCTTTCCAGTTGCTGCCATAAAGATGGCGTGCATGGCTGTGCCCGGGAATTTTTAAGATGGCGGGCCTGCCGTTTTTGTCGAGGCTGAAGTTTACACCCCACTCCCGGAGTAATGCCGCTTCTGACGGTATGGCCTCAGTAAACCGGGCAACCATGGCAGGATTGTTCAGGTGTCTTCCTCCCTGGAGGGTATCCCTGGTGTGGACACGGCTGTTGTCATGGATATTACCATACCCGGAAGAAGCAATGATTGCCTTGGAAAGATAGGTATTGGTGGCATGACCGATACGTGTTTTTGAGACCATCATGACATCGGCCCTGCTGGATGCGGCAGCAATGGCTGCCCTCAGTCCTGCGCCGCCGCCCCCTATGATGAGGACGTCACAATGAATGCGTTCCTGTGTTTTTAATGGCATTATCCGTACTCCTGTGGTTTTGTAAAAACCGTTGATAATAAGATAATCGGTATCACAGCAACGCTGTCAGGTGCAATGGTTTTCTATGTATTGGATTTAGGCTGAAACCCGGGTTTTCTATCAGCATGCTTGCCTTTTTAAACGATTTCATGAGTATTGGCGTTTCATTCAGAGATTTTCACAGATCTTATATCTCATGACTTTAAGGATACTGTTTGAATTGTTGAATATTGGAAGAATCAAGTTTAGTTGCAAGAATGTTTGACTTTTGAATTGTGGTTAATGATTTTGGAAGTGCTCGGTTTTTTGAAATTTTTCCTCGTCTCTATTGATACCATCAATAGTCGCGAGTAATTCAGCTTAAATCATCCATTTGTTTGTAATGTATCCACCTTTAGTTTATCATTTAAAAAAATTTAAACATCTATTTTAGGCCGTTTTTAAAGTTGCCAAAAGAGCCTTGACAGGAAAAGTATTTTCGAATAATGTAAAAAATATTTGCCAGAAGGCAAACCAATGAACTAAACTAAATAAGTGTTAAAAAATTAAAGCCACGGAGGCTTGTAATTCCAAATAGTTTTGGAGTTGCTTTTTTCCGTGGCTTTTATGATTTTGGAGGAAGGGAATGAAAAACAAAATATTGAATATGGTCCTTATTTCGGCAATGGCTATAGTCTGGCTGACCCTGCCTGTGAATGCCATGGCCGACCGGACAATAGTCGATGCTGCAAAAAGGAGTGTAAATCTACCTGAGAAAATCGACAGGATTATCTGTTCCGGCCCTGGGGCATTGCGACTGATCACCTATTTCAAGGCTGAGAACCTGGTCGTAGCCGTGGATGACATTGAAATTCGAAAGAAAAAATATGATGCCAGGCCATATTCTCTGGCATATACAAAATATAGAGACCTGCCTGTATTCGGCGGGTTCAGAGGGCATGACGATCCTGAAAAGATTCTGGGTCTTGAAAAACAGCCCCAGGTGATTTTTAAAACCTATGCGACAATGGGATATGATCCTGTTGAACTCCAGGCAAAAACTCAAATCCCTGTGGTTACACTGGAATACGGCGATCTTGCCCAGGGCAGAAAAAAACTATTTGATACTTTGATCATTATTGGAACAGTTTTAAACAAACAAGACAGAGCAGAGGAGCTGATAAATTTCTTTTCCAGTGAAATAGAGCAGCTTGAAGTAAGAACAAAGGATATCAAGAACCCCAAAACCTGTTTTGTGGGCGGCATTGCCTTTAAAGGTCCCCATGGTTTCCAGTCCACAGAACCTTCTTATCCGCCTTTTCAGTTCATCAATGCAAAGAATATCGCTGCCCAGGACAAGGATGCAAAAACACACATTCGCCACTCCAATTTCTCAAAGGAGAAAATCCTCATGACAGACCCGGATGTCCTTTTCCTTGATCTTTCAACCCTGCAGCTTGGGGATGGACAAGGCGGACTTCATGAACTTAAAACCGATCCTGTGTTCCAGGCCCTGACATCGGTCACGAAAGGCCGTGTTTACGGGGTTCTTCCCTATAACTGGTATACCCAAAATTTTAGTTCCATCCTGGCTGATGCCTGGTATATTGGCAAAGTGCTTTATCCTGAAAGGTTCAAAGACATTGATCCTTTCAAAAAAGCAGACCAGGTATACACCTTCCTTGTATCTGCCCCGGTGTTCAAGGAGATGAACTCGCGCTTTCAAAATATGGCCTTCAAACCTGTAAAGCTTTCAGAATAAGGATGGAACATGCATTTTGATCACGGTTCCATTCCAAAGGAATATTCAGGTTATATAAAAAAAAAGACCCTCTTTATCCTGGGTGTTTTCCTCCTCGTTGCAATACTTGTTGTTTTAAGCATCAGCCTTGGCTCGGTTAAGCTTGACATTCTGGAAGTTATGAAAATACTGGCCACAGGCTCGGGATCAAAGCGGGCTGAATTAATCATCTGGAATATTCGGCTTCCCCAGACCCTTGCCGCTGTTGTTGCAGGAGCTGGGCTGGCTTGTTCCGGGGCTGTTATGCAGTCTGTTTTAAGAAATCCCCTGGCATCACCTTTTACTCTGGGTATTTCCCATGCCGCAGCATTTGGGGCTGCCCTTTCCGTGATGGTATTCGGCAGTGGGGTCATGACCAGTATCGGGTCCGAGGCCCTGAATATCTCAAATCCGGTTTTAACTATCCTGTCCGCTTTTTTCTTTTCCATGGTCACGACGGTTTTAATTATCTATATTTCCAAAAACCGCGGGGCTTCCCCACAGGTGATGGTTCTTACCGGCGTGGCCCTGGGTTCGCTTTTTAGCGCAGGCACCATGCTGCTCCAGTTTTTTGCAGATGATGTCCAACTGGCAGCAATGGTTTTCTGGACTTTCGGCGACCTTGCAAGGGCGGACTGGAAGGATCTGTGGATTCTATTCAGCGTCACCTTGTGTATCCTAGTGTTTTTTCTGGCAGGCACAAGGTCCTATAATGCCATGGGCATGGGGGATGAGACTGCAAAAGGTCTGGGCGTCAAGGCAGAGACTGTAAGGCTTACCGGGATGATGGCCGCCTCCTTTGCCACGGCCCTGATCATATCCTTCGTTGGAATTATCAGTTTTGTGGGACTTGTGGCCCCCCATATTGTCCGGCGGATCATAGGGGATGACCACAGGTTTCTCATGCCAGCCACCATGTTTACAGGAGCCCTGATGCTTTTAGGATCGGATATTGTTGCAAGACTGATCCTTCTCCCCCATGTTCTGCCTGTCTCAATTTTTACTTCATTTTTAGGGGCGCCCGTGTTTATCTATCTGATTATCAAAGGAAACCAAAGATGATTCTCAAAGTTAATAACCTTGAATTTCAATACAATAGTGTCAATACACTGACCCAGGTCAGCTTTTCAATTGAAAAAGGCTCCATCACCGCCATCCTGGGTCCAAACGGTGTGGGAAAGACCACTTTACTCAAATGCCTTAATCACATTCTTCATCCCCAAAAAGGTGAGGTAAAGGTCAAAGGTAGGGCTGTAAAGGAGATGAATATCAAACAGATTGCAAAAGAGATCTCCTATGTTGCCCAGAAAAACGATGCTGCAAGGGTAACCGTGTTTGACGCAATCCTTATGGGACGGCTTCCCCATATACGCTATAGAACAAGGGATATTGATTTAAAAAAGGTGGACGCGGTCATGAAAAAACTCAACTTGAGTCATATGGGGCTTAAATACCTTGACCAACTCAGCGGCGGGGAACTCCAGAAAGTTTCCATTGCAAGAGCCCTTGTCCAGGAGACCGACCTGCTTTTGCTGGATGAACCCACAAGCAGCCTTGATTTAAAAAACCAGACCCGGATCCTGGGATTGGTAAAGGCAATTGTAAAAAGCCATAATATTGCTGCCGTCATGACCATGCATGATCTTAATGCAGCTTTAAGGTATGCGGATAATTATATCTGCCTTAAGGACGGTACCATATTCAGCGCAGGAAAGATAAATAAGATATCCCCTGAAATGGTGACAGCAGTATATGGTCTGCCTGTTGAGATTGTCCACCACAACGGTTGCCCCATAATTGTTCCCAGGCCTGAAGAAAAAGTAGCCTGATTGCCTTGGGAACGGCCCGGGCAGTATGAGGTGTTGCTACAATAAACACCGGTCCTGCACGACCGGAAAAAAAATAAACCGCAATAGACCACGAAATGAAAATTTATGATGCTCTGTGTTGTGTGGTTAACTATCAAGAGGAGAAAGATACCATGATGTGTACGTTGAGTAAAAAACTGATCGAAAAAACCATTGATTTTCATGGGCACAATTGCCCGGGTCTTACTATCGGCATCAGAGCGGCAGAACTGGCAGGGGTGAGGTTAGATATCCGTGAATCAAAAAATCCAGTATGCGTGACGGAAACAGATATGTGCGGTGTGGATGCCATCCAGTTTTTGACCGGTTGTTCATTTGGCAAAGGTAACTTGATCCACAGGGATTACGGCAAATCAGCATTCACTTTTTTTGACAGGGATAAAGGAGAGGGATTCCGCGCTGTTTTCCAAAACAAGGTTGCAAGGGATGAAGACAACAGGGAAGTCCGGATTCGAAAGCTTCTTGACGCCCGACTTGAAGATCTCTTCCTTGTTCAAGAAATAGAAAAGGAACCTGTGAGACCTGCAAGGATTCTTACAAGTATAGAATGCGGAAGTTGCCATGAGATGACCATGGAGTCGCGCATCCGCCTGTTCGACGGGCAAAAATTGTGCCTGCCCTGCTTCAACATGGTTGAACAAAAGGTCTGATTAATGGTGATAAGTATGTCTGAACAAACCTTTTTAATCCAGCCTGTCGGGTACCTTAAAAGCCCTTTCTCAGAAGAAGATCCAGGGTTTGCAAAGTCTTTTGAAGACCCGGTCCAAAGGAAAAATGAATTAAAAGTCCGGCAGAAAAAAATCAGAGATACTATTTGCACAATCCATATCTTGCCCCAATATGAACCCCTGCTTGATGGAATTTCCTCTTTTTCTCACATCCTTGTAATTTTCTGGCCACACCTTCTGCAGGAAACCGACAGGCATAAGAAAAGAGTCCATCCAAGAGGGTGGAAGGATTTGCCCCAACAGGGAATATTTGCCACCCGCAGCCCTGCAAGACCAAATCCGGTTCTGATAACAACCGCAGAGCTGATCAGGCAAGAAGGCTGCTTTCTTAGCATAAGAGGACTTGACGTCTTTAACAATACCTCGGTAATTGACATTAAACCTGTCATAACATCCCCGGAACCCCTAAAGGGATTCCGGGTCCCGGACTGGATCAGGCAAAGTCATTAGAAGATATGGGTAAAATCTAAGTTTGACCCTTGTTAAAATAAGCCCTAACAAAAAAATGTTAACAGCTGCAAGCCGTAGATGTTCATGTTTGAGTGGTAGGGCGTTTAATTTGTCTATTTCTGTCGCTTTTACTAAAAAGTTCTGACTCCAATATGTGGTGTCGGGTTCTATATCAAAAAAACTGACATTACTCATTTTCTCAAGGATGTAAATTTGAAAAACATTTTATAACAATCCAAATCCCTTGTCCCAATTATTGAGGAATAAACTTGTTGGAATGGATACGAAATGATATATTCTGTGTGATAAGGCGACTGAATGAGGCGTTTTACAAGAAGAATAACTGATGGTAGCACACAACTTATAACTCAACTTTCTGAGTAAGTTTTCCTTAAAGTTTAAAATATAACTAACTGAAACAATTAAAAATATTGACAAAATTCACTATCTTTGATATGTATTATTCGTCCAAAAACAATCAAATCAAAGATAGG
>Ga0180007_10002605_pt1 | contig 21203 bp, 18 predicted proteins | sample MM_PC_MetaG_FD_121122 | JGI IMG/M metagenome (GOLD analysis project Ga0180007, IMG submission 121122) | Groundwater microbial communities from the Aspo Hard Rock Laboratory (HRL) deep subsurface site, Sweden - MM_PC_MetaG | ecosystem: Environmental > Aquatic > Deep subsurface > Groundwater... | reverse complement strand
TCACCTTTTGAATTATTTAACAAATCCAAAGGTCGTTCAATTCCATTTGCCATAAATTACATTTGTATAATCTGTTTATAAAGTTATTCCTCCCCCCAAGACAAAAATCCCCCTATCATATTTATATACATTAACCCATAATCAGCTTCCGAATATTCACATTAATTAAATTAATCAAAATATTAAGCATTGAACAATTGTTTGCAGAGTAATTTTTAAATAAAAAACAAATTCAATCAAACAAAAGTTATTTAAATCAATTTTGGGGGATATTCTCATGAACAAAGGCAAAAAAATCTCTGGGGGAAAATATATTAAGAATAGAAAGAAAAAGTTTTACGAAAAAGAAGGTCAAAATAGAATTGTAAAAATTGGGCTGGAAATCGGGGCCCTTTGCTGGTAATGTCTTTTCCACAAAACGGATGCCAGCCAAAAGATGTGACACCAAATAATAAAACAACAGGCAGAACCATGGACCCTGGTAAAAAGACGGATACTTTTTTTGGTGATACCCATATCCGGTATAAAACCATTTTTGAAAATACCGGGACGGCCACCATTCTCATTGAAGGGGACATGACCATCTCCATGGTCAATTCAGAGCTTACCCGGATTTCCGGCATTGACAAATCCCAGGTGGAAAAGAAAATGAAGTTCCCTGAACTCATTGCCGAAGGCGATAGGGAAAAGGTCATGGACAACCATCGACTAAGAAGACAAAATCCGGGCGCTGCCCCCCGCAATTATCCCTGCCGGGTCAAGGTGGCCAACGGGGAAATCAAAGAGTGCATCCTTACCGTGGCCCTGATTCCCGGGACCCAACAGAGTGTGGCCTCCATTACCGATATTTCGAAACAGAAATATCTGGAAAAGGAGATTGCCAGGATCAGTGAAGAAGAGCGGTGTCAGATGGGCCGGGTGCTCCATGATGATCTGGGGTCCCATTTGGCAGGAGTGGAAGCCATGGCAGTGCTTCTGGCCGGCCGGCTTGAAAAAGAGAATCATCCAGAAGCCGCTCTGGCCCGGGAGATATCCGGGCTGGTGAACCAGGCCATTGGGAAAACCCGGGCAATGGTCCGGGGTCTTTTGCCGGTAAACCTTGAAAACACGGGGTTTGTGCAGGCTGTCCGGCAATATGCGGTTCAGGTGGAAAGGGCCTTTGGTGTTGATTGTGCCATCCGGGGGGGGGAACATATTGATTTTCCGGATATCCCAGCCCTAACCCATGTGTATTATATTATCCGGGAAGCGGTGAACAACGCGGCCAAACATGGGAGGGCAAAAAAAATTTTGGTGTGGTTTAAGGACAGGCCCTTGGATGTGACCATTGATGTCCGGGACGACGGCAGGGGCTTTTCGGGAAGCGATACTAAAAAAAAAGGAATCGGCCTTGGGATCATGCAGCATCGCGCGGACCTCATTGGCGCCAGGCTTGAAATCTTGGACAATCGAACAGGGGGAACCATCATCCGGTGCAGAATCGAAAAAAAATATTTATCGTAGATGACCACCCGGTTTTCAGAAAAGGGCTTGCCCAGCTCATTGATGAAGAGGCGGACCTCCGGGTTACAGGTGAAGCGGAAAGTGTGACCCAGGCCATCCGCCTGATTCAAAGGGCAGTGCCCGACCTTATGATCGTGGACCTTACCCTCAAGGACAAATCCGGCATAGAGCTCATTGAATATTTAAAAGAGCATTTTCCCAGGCTTCCCGTTCTGGTGATTTCCATGCACGATGAATCCCTGTACGCGGAACGGGTGCTGAGGGCCGGTGCTCTGGGGTATATCACCAAACAGGAGATGACCGGCAATGTGGTGTCTGCCATTCACCAGGTCATTGCCGGAAAGCGCTATATCAGCTCGGACATGGTGGATGCCCTGTTGGGGAAAATGATGGCCGGGCCGAAGGGCGAGGGCAAAAGCCCCATTGAAATCCTTTCCAACCGGGAGCTGGAGGTCTTCCAGCTCATAGGCCAGGGCTTCAGCCGGGGGGAAATCGCGGATCTTCTCCACCTGAGCGTCAAGACCATCGGCACCTACCGGGAGAATATCAAACGAAAGATGAACCTGAAAACTGCCACGGAACTCATGAAACATGCCGTAACCTGGACCCAGGCCCAGGCGTGAGTTTTTATAGGTGTTCTGCCGATACCCATATCGGTGTTCCGGGTGTAAAAAAATAAGTTGTTTGTCGATTTTCAATCTCCCCTATTTATATCATAGTGCCGCCATGGTCGGAGTTGTGTTTGACAATGAATACAATTTTTACATTATGCATCATATCTGGGTAGTCTGTAAGGGGGGAAAGAACCATGGCAGCGACGCAACCGGAAAGGGTCAGGGATGTTGAAACCTGTGTAGATCGTATTATTGAAACCGTGGGCAGAAAGATTGTGTTCGGCATGCCCCTGGCCCTTGGAAAACCCAACCATATCGCCAATGCCCTGTACCTGAGGGCAAAAAACAACCCTGCCATTGACCTGACCATCATCACCGCCCTGTCCCTTGAAAAACCCGTTCCATCCTCCAATCTTGAAGCCCGCCTGATGGACCCCATTGTAGAAAGGATCTGGGACGGGTTTGTGGAATTTGAATACATGAAGGATCTCCGGAAAAAACAATTGCCGGAAAATGTCACCATTTCTGAATTTTTTACCAAGGCCGGCGGCTACCTGAATTCCTCCTATGCCCAGCAGCATTACATCTCCACCAATTACACCCATGCGGTCAGGGATCTGATTGACAACGGCCTGAATGTTCTGGGCAACCTCATTGCCCCCCATCCCGGGGGAAACCCGGACCTGGTCTCCATGAGCTGCAACCCGGATCTTGTCCTGGAAGCCTTTGAGAAGCTTTTGGCAGAAAAGAAAAAGGGACACAAGTATATGATCCTGGGGCAATTGAATTCCAACCTGCCCTATATGTACGGGGATGCGGTCGTGGAAACCCAGGCCTATGATATGATCCTGGATGACCCTGCCTATGATTTCCCCTTGTTTTCAGTTCCCAAAGCCTCGGTCTCCACTGCAGACCACATGATCGGCCTCAACGTCAGCAGCCTGATCCGGGACAACGGGTCCCTGCAGATCGGCATCGGTTCCCTGGGAGATGGGATTGCTGCAGGCCTGATCATGCGGCACAAGCACAATAAACACTATAACCAGGCCTTGTCCGCCCTGAATATTACCGGACGATATGCGGATTTGATCCAGAAAATCGGGGGAACAGGAATCTTTGAAAAAGGCTTGTACGGGGCCACGGAAATGCTGGTGGATGTTTTTATCCAATTGTATAAAAACGGAATTCTCAAGCGGAAGGTCTATGACCATGCCGGCATTCAGAAGCTGCTCAACGAAAAAATCATTACCGAATCCATTACCCCCGATATTTTTAATGTGTTTGTGGAACACCACATCATCCATGAACACCTGACCAAGGCGGATTTCCGCCTGCTCATGAAGTACGGGGTGATCACAGGCCCCTTTGAGTATATGGACGGTCAATTGATCTGCCAGGGAGAAAGTTTTCCCGCCGATCTGGGGAACCAGCGGACCCTTGCAATGCTGAATCGTCACCTGGGAGACCGTCTCAAGGAAGGGGTGGTCTGCCATGGATCCTTTTTTATCGGACCCAAGGATTTTTATGATGCCCTCAATGCCATGCCCGAAGAAGAACGCAAGCTTTTTTCCATGACCGGGGTGGACTATGTAAACCAGCTCTACGGAGATGAAAAGCTCAAAACCCGCCAGCGGACCCATGGACGCTTTGTCAATGCCGGCATGATGGTCACCCTTCTGGGGGCGGTTGTTTCCGACTGCCTTGAAAGCGGAAATATTGTTTCCGGAGTGGGCGGACAATACAATTTTGTGTCCATGGCCCATGCCCTGGCCGACGGCCGGCTGATCATGATGATTCGGAGTACCAAAAAGTCCAAGGGCAAAGTATCCTCCAATATTGTGTTTAACTATGGCCATACCACGATCCCTCGGCATTTGCGGGATATTGTGGTTACCGAATACGGCATCGCCGATCTCCGGGGCAAATGCGACCGGGATGTCATTGCCGCCCTGCTGGAAATCAGTGACTCCCGTTTCCAGAAGGACTTGCTGGAGCAGGCCAAGCGCTCGGGAAAAATCGAAACAACCTATGAGATTCCCGAAACCTGCCGCCAGAATACACCGGAGCGTATCCGAAATCTTTTGTCCCCCTTTAAAGCCCAGGGATATTTTTTAAATTTCCCCTTTGGTACGGATTATACCCAGGAGGAAGTCACCCTGGCCAAGGCATTAAAGCTTTTGAAAGAGAACGTTACAACCCACCGTGTCAGAACCATTGCCGGTATTATCGGCCAGTTTTTTTCACGTCCGCCCCTGCCCATTGCCCCTTTATTGAAACGCATGAAACTGGATTTTCCCAGATGCCTGAGGGAACGGGTGCTAAGGGCGGTGGTGGTCTATGCCCTTCGCCGCAGCAGCTAATGCCGCTTCTTCCGGAGAAGCGATGGGATATTTGCTTTACACCGGGTGAAAATATTGGTATTGCGCCATTGACAGGAAGTATTAATTAACACCATCAATGGCTGCAGTTTACCCCTGAGGAGTCTCCCGATTGCTTGAATTCTTACCCGCAAAGATGCTTAAAAAAAGCTTTGGGGTGTTCGGTCATTTCTATTCCGTGGACCTTTCTTCTGGAGAACGGATTGAGTGTCGGAGCGTGCTTGAAATTGCGGCCAAGACCCATACACCCCCTGATATCAATTTGTTGTCAAAAAAGGCGGCGGATGCTGTTTTTATTATGATGAATCCGGGTTCCTCCCGTCCTTTGGAAGCGGTGGAGCATGTCATTTCCGAAAAACAGGCGGCAGATCTGAACGTTTCCCTCGTATCGACAATGCCGGATACCACACAATATCAGGTCATGAGACTCATGCATTACTGTTCCTGGTCCCATGTCAGGGTGCTGAACCTCTCGGATTTGAGAAATCCCAGAGGCGGTGACTTTGCAGTCCAGTATCGGGATATTGAGGATAGAACCGGTTTTAAAGCCCACTCCCTGTTTTCCGATGAGCGGGGGGGGGAACGGATCTGTAAACTGAAACGCAAATCCCGGGCGCCCATTGTCTTCGCCTGGGGTGTCAGCCCCGACCTGGAGCCGCTCATTGAAAGATGTCTGGCCAAGGTTTCCGGCATGCCGGGCTGTACCGGGCTTTTGAAGCCCCAGACCCTGAACAGGTATTTTCATCCGCTCCCAACCCTCCAAAGGGCGAAAATGCAATGGGTCGATAACATGGTCACGCTGATCAATAGCTGATATAAGCTGGGGGCTTGGTTAGAAAATATTTTATAATTGGAGGTGAAGGTGCTTTTTCATACTGCGGGAATTGAAGTTGCCCTTTGGATTCCACCCCTAGTGGCATTTGTGATTTCATTTTTTACATCCATGGGAGGCGTATCCGGTGCTTTCCTTCTGCTACCATTCCAAATGTCATTTCTTGGATACACAAATCCTTCCGTCAGCGCCACCAATCAAGTGTATAACATTATAGCCATCCCAAGTGGTGTTTACCGATATTGCAAAGAAGGCAGGATGGTGTGGCCACTTACATGGGTTGTTGTGGCCGGCACTCTGCCGGGTGTGTTCATAGGTGCCTTTGTCCGTGTGGCGTACCTTCCAAACCCGATGCATTTTAAATTGTTTGCCGCTATGGTCTTGTTTTATATCGGGCTCAGAATGGTGCGGGATCTGTTGAATAAAAATCCAGGTAATTCCAACAAGGATAGCAGTGAACAACAATTTCAAAAGACAGTACACCGGCATCAATCAAAGGCAACTGATCCACAGATAGCCGGTCCAACGGCTTTTAAAAAGGTGAAAGTGACCCACTTCAATTTAAAGCGGCTGGGTTACACCTTCTATGATGAAACCTTTGACGTATCCTTCTGGGGTATTTTCATTCTTAGCTTCATCGTCGGCATCCTGGGCGGCATTTACGGTATCGGCGGCGGCTCCATCATCGCCCCGTTTTTTGTAACGTTGTTCGGATTGCCGGTTTATACAGTGGCGGGTCCCGCCCTGATGGGGACCTTCATAACCTCAGTGGCAGGCGTAGCGTTTTACCAGATTATCGCACCGTTCTATCCAGACATATCGGTGGCACCCGATTGGCAGTTGGGCATTTTGTTTGGATTCGGTGGGATGGCAGGAATGTATCTGGGGGCATACTGCCAAAAATTTGTCCCGGCCAAGGTGATCAAGTGGATGTTAGCAGGAATTATCGTTTTTACCGCAACAAAATATGTTGCTGCATTTTTGGGTTGTTAACCCAACTTTCGGAGTTGGCAGATTTTAAATAGGGCCGGTCTCAGTTTTCAGTTCTCTCCCGGAATGATTTTATGACATGCTCGGAAAAACAGTCGATAATTCTTGATGAGACTTTTCTGGTTTTGTGAAGGGCGATATTGGATACCGGAAGTACAGGAAGGCCATCCTCAATGCCTGGGATTTTCAGATCCAACGGCACATTGCTTTTAATGATGGGGGCAACGGCAAACCCTGCCTTAACGGCATCCAAAAGCCCGGATATACTCCGGCTTACATATACGATCCTGTATCCTATCCCTGCTTTTTCCAGGGCTTCCAATGCCCAGGTCCTGAAAACACACCCCTCTTCAAAGGTGGCCAGGGAAAGGGGTTTGTGTTTTTGAAGCACAAATTCAGGGGCCGCTGTCCAGACCACGGGGTCATGGGCGATCACCTGTCCGCCTTCGCTGATCTGGGTGCAGATCCCTACGTCAAGTGCTCCGTTGTCTACCCAATCCTTGATCACGTCACTGTTTTCACAGTGCATTTCCACGGTGACATCCGGATAGGAACGTGCAAAAAGGGCCAGCAGGCTCGGCAGCACGCCTGAGGTGTAGTGTTCCGGAGATCCGAAACGGAGATGGCCTTCCAGGTTCGGGTTTGACAGGGCTGCCACGGCCTCGTCGTGCTCTTTGACGATTCGCTTGGCATAGCTGATCAATATACGCCCTTCGGTTGTCAGCTTGACGGTTTTACCGATTCTGTCAAATAATTTTTTGCCCACCTCATTTTCAAGCCGTTTGATCTGCATGCTCACGGCCGACTGCGAAAGGTTAACTTGGACCCCGGTTTTTGTAAAATTTTTGGCTTCGGCCAGGGAGATAAACGTCCTTAAATAATCGATCTGTAGATTCATAATCATCACATTTTTTAATCGTTGTTATCAAAACTATTCGTTTGACGGATAACTATACCATGTATAAATTATCAGACAAGAAATAATTTAAACAAGGAGACAGCATGAAAATTTTAATAGTCGGAGGAAATGGTACAATTGGCAAAAAGGTCAGTGCACATTTTTCAAAAAAGCATGAGGTCATTGTTGCCGGACGAAGGTCAGGGGATGTCAACCTGGACATGGCAGACGGCAACTCCATTAAAGCCCTGTTTGAAAAAATCGGGAAAGTGGACGCAATTGTCTGCACAGCCGGGGAAGCCAAATGGGCAAATTTTGACGCCATGACCGAAGCAGATTTTTATATCGGCATCAAAAGCAAACTCATGGGCCAGGTGAATCTGGTTAGGATCGGTAAGGATTACATGAATCCGGGGGGCTCTTTTACCCTTTCCACCGGTATCCTGGCCGATCATCCGGTCCGTATGACCACCAGTGCGGCCATGGTCAACGGCGCAATCCACAGTTTTGTCAAAGCCGTCTGCCTGGAATTGGAAAACAATATCCGGATTAATGTGGTTTCCTCCGGGCTTGTTGAAGATGCGGTGGAACACTATGAAGCCTATTTCCCCGGTCACAATCCCATCCCCATGAAAAAAGTGGTGAATGGATTTGTAAAAAGTGTTGAGGGTGCCGCCACAGGAGAGATCATCAGAATGTATGATAATGGCTGATTTTTTATCACTGAAGGAATAATCAAATGGCGCCAGTGACTACATTGGCGCCACCATGGTTCCCTTCTATAAAAAGCTGAACCCGCTCCGGAAAATGGTACGGGCCTTTGGTTTAACCGATGAAACCTTTGCCGCGGCCGTCAGGTGCTATCATCAAAAGGACGGTGTGCCGGGCAAGCATTACTACAACCTGGGGTCCATGGTGTTCATGTATCTCAATTGGAACCTATGCACCTTTATCGGCTCACGGCGGGAAAAGCGTTTCCGGAGATATCCCGGTGGGGGCTTGATTTTGCAATGCCCGCCACATTCATTGGCATTGTAATTCCCTATCTTATTTCAAAACCCATGTGGGCCTCTGTGATCACCGCGGACCATTTCCATCCTGGCCGGAGGACTCCCCCACAAGATGGGATTGATGCTGGCTGCCCTTGTCGGCGTTGTGGTGGGAGTGGTTTGTGAAAAATATTTTCTGGAAACCAGGAGAAACTTTAAATATGTTTGGTGCGCAAATACAATTGAATGAGGTCTATCTGGTGGCAGGGATGGCATTGGTTACTTTTGTCATACGCTACGCTTTGTTTCCCATTTCCGGACGATTTACATTCCCGAAATTGCTTGAACAAGGATTAAGATATGTCCCCCCCGTTGTTCTCACGGCCATTATTGTGCCGGCCGTGCTAATGCCCAATGGGGGAGAGCTGAATCTGAACAATCCCTATCTCATCGGCGCACTTGCCACCTGTGTTATTGGCGGCGTGTTCAAAAATTTGCGTTTGACCCTTGCCATGGGTATGGTGGTTTTTCTGGGAGCGCAATGGGTTTTTGCAATGGGATAGTTATCAGATGCGAAGGAACGCCGATTTTCAGGCGTACAATCTGCGCAGCAATTCTAAATATGAAAGCATCACGAAGGGTCAGGCTTGCATTATTGCACTTTTGTCAACTGAAAGTACGCAATTTTGATAAAATGCACAATAAAACAAGCCTGACCCGTTAAAGAAAATGCCACATTTAGAATTGCTGCAATCTGCGGGTATCTGTTTTAAAAATGTGAAAATCCTGATATAAAGGGAGATTTAATAATCTTTGGTATATTAAGGATGTGAGCGTTGAACACAGGTAAAAAAAGTATCCTTCAAAAGGGGCTTGGCAGAACACGAAAGCTTGCCAAGCGCGAATACGTATATGAACGAGATGCCCAGTATTTTGCACAAGTTGCCGAAAGTGTAAAAGATATTGCGATTTTAGAAATCAAGGAACTGGGAGGCTACGGCCTGAGGCCCGTGTTCCGGGGGATCTGGTTTAAGGCGGCAAAACGCGATTTTTACAGGATCACCTATTTTGCCCGGCTGCTCTCACGGGTGCTGGCGCCCCTGGTGACATTTGAATGTATTGAGAAAGACGATCTCTATAAGAACGCCAGAAAGATCCGGTGGGAAGAGTTTCTAACCCCCGAACAAACCTTTTCCATTATGGCAAATGTGTCTGAATCGGATATCACCCATTCCAATTTTGCAGGACTCAGGGTCAAGGACGCCATTGCCGATTATTTCAGGGACCGGAGCAATTACCGGCCCAGTGTGGATTCCAAAGACCCCTGGATCACCATTAACCTCCATATCCACCAGAATGTCGCCACCATTTCCGTGGATGTTTCTGGCGGTCCCCTGCACAAAAGGGGATACCGGGAAGAGTCGGTTTCTGCGCCCATGCAGGAGACCATTGCTGCGGCCATTGTGCGCTTGAGCGGATGGGACGGGTCACAATTTCTGTATGATCCCATGTGCGGGTCCGGTACCCTGCTGTGCGAGGCCCTGATGCACTATTGCAGGATTCCGGCCCAAATTTTCAGAAAAGGATTCGGGTTTGAGCGTCTGCCGGATTTTGATACGGCCTTGTGGGAACGGATCAAGGCGGAGGCAAATGAAAACATAAAACCGCTTCCCGAGAACCTGATCGGGGGAAGCGATATCTCCGAACACTCGGTGAATGCCGTGAAGACAAATCTCATGGGGCTCCATTTCGGCGGGAATGTTCAGATTGGTCTTGCGGATTTCAAGGCGCTTCCTCCCCTTGAAAATTCCGTGATCATCACCAATCCCCCCTATGGCATCCGCATGGGAAAAGACCAGGATCTGAATCTGTTTTATAAAGAACTGGGACTTTTCCTCAAGGGGCATTGTAAAAACTGCGTTGCCTATGTCTATTTTGGAGAGCCCCGGTTTATTAAAAAGGTTCCCCTGGCCCCTGCCTGGAAACGGCCCTTAAAAATCGGGGGCCTGGACGGAAAACTGGCGAAATATGAACTCTATTGACATGGAACAGGATGGGGACGAAATAAAAATTGGGATGGAAGACGCCAAAACAGACAGCCGAACGTATACCTGCAACGATTACCGGGAGGAAATGATCCTTTTGGGCCTCCAAAGACAGCTGGCCGCTCCGGATCTTGCCCCGGAGAAAAAACAAGAAATCTTGAAGGAAATCGCCAGGGTCGAAGCCCGTATGGGGCTGGACTGACGGTTTTTCCTCTTCCGGCCCCCACTCTTGTGTAAGGGGAATGATTTGACAAATCATTCCGGGTCCGGGTATATTTGACCCATAGAGGACCACCATCCGGCACTTCTATTTGATTTTCATATAATTTAGGTCAGGTGGAAAAAATGTGGCCAATGCAGATCCGGAGGCAGCAGTGCCGGCGTTTTTTTAAGTTAAAGTAAACACGCGCATTAAAAGGATTTCAATGGACATTTCCCAACCCATTTCCCAGCCGCCGTCCATCAAAATTTACCATGAGCTCATGGCCAACAAGGTGGGAGATATCCTCCTGGTATCCTGTCCTTACGATGCCTTTATCATGGAAGAGGAGGGCCGTCTCTCCAATCGTATCATAAATGAATACAAGGGGCTGAACCTGTCAAAGCCTCCCCGTCTCACCTGGGCATCTTCGGCGGATGAGGCCTTTTTGCGCCTGGAAAAAAAAACCTTTGACCTGATACTTGCCATGCCCAGCCTGAACGGAATGGATGTCTACGCCTTTGGTGAGGAGGTTAAGAAACGGTATCCCGATCTTTCATTTTTTCTATTGCTTCACAATACCTGTGATATTGATCAATACGTTTGTGACCAGACCCATCCGGCAGTGGATCGGACCTATATCTGGGGGGGGAACGCAGACTTACTCCTGGCCATCATCAAGAATTTTGAAGATGAAATGAATGTGGACTTTGACACAAAAAATGCCAAGGTTCGGGTGATCATCATGGTGGAGGATTCTCCCTATCATTATTCTTCTTTCCTGCCGGTGCTCTACAGGCAGATTGTACTCCAGACCCAGTCGGTGATTGATGAGTCCATCAATGAAGACCACAGGCTTTTGAAGATGCGGGGCAGGCCCAAGGTGCTGGTGGCCCATACCTATGAAGAGGCCATTTCCCTGTATGAACAATACAAACCCTACGTGCTGTCCATATTTTCCGATATGCGGTATCCCAGAAAGGGTAAAGAAGATGATCATGCAGGGTTTGAACTTTTAACAAAGATAAAATCGGAAATTCCGGATTTGCCCGTGCTCATCCTGAGCACCGAGGAAGAAAACCGCAAAAGGGCCAACCGGATCCCGGCGGTTTTTATCAACAAGAACTCAAGCAACCTCCATGATCAGATCAAAACTTTTTTTGTGACCAACCTGGGGTTTGGCGCCTTTGTGTTTCGGACGCCAGAGGGAGAAGAAATAGCCCGGGCCACGGGGCTTAGGGCCATCGAAAAACTTATCCCCGAGATCCCGGACGCGTCCATTTTATACCACGCCAGAAACAATGATTTTTCCAGGTGGCTCATGGCAAGAAGCGAGATTGACTTTGCCCTGAATCTGAAACCGTACGGAATTGAGGATTTTAATAATCCCCAGGAGCTCAAGCGGTTTCTCATCGACAGTATCCGGGCCACGAGAAGGGGAACCCGCCAGGGCCATGTCATTGATTTTGATCCGGATAAATTCGATTCCGATACAAATTTTATGAAAATCGGCGGCGGATCCCTGGGGGGCAAAGCCAGGGGGCTTGCATTCATGGCATCCCAGCTCAAGCGGGACCCATCTCTGGGCAAAAAATTTCCCAAGGTGGACATCCGTATTCCCCAGACCCTTGTCATTGCAACGGACGGGTTTAAACAGTTTGTGGAGGAAAATCGTCTGGCCCGGCTGCTGGAATCGGACCAAACACTTTCCGACAGACAGATCATCGAGCAGTTTGTGAAGGCCAGGTTCCCCGGATGGCTGGAGAAAAGTCTTAAACGCTACCTTGCCAGGGTCCGGTATCCCATTGCCGTCAGATCCTCTTCCCTTTTTGAGGATGCCCATTACCAACCCTTTGCAGGACTCTATAAAACCTACATGCTGCCCAATTTGGATACAGACCTGGCCAAACGGCTGGAACAATTGATTCTGGCCGTTAAGCTGGTTTATGCCTCTACCTATTTAAAAGCCCCCCGATCCTATGCAAAAAGCGCCATGCACCGGACCGAGGATGAGGAAATGGCGGTCATTCTCCAGCAGATCACCGGTATGCACCATAAAAATTATTTTTATCCGGCCATATCCGGAGTGGCACAGTCCTATAATTTTTATCCCATTGCCCATCTCAAGGCAGAGGAGGGGATAACCTACATTGCCCTGGGCCTTGGAAAGATTGTCATGGAAGGGGCAAAAACCCTGCGGTTTTGTCCCAAGTATCCCAGTTTCCTTCCCCAGTTTTCCATTGTCGATGATATTCTTGAAAATGCTCAAAAATATTTTTATGCCTTGAAAACAGACGGATACCCGGACAACGGCATTTTTTTTGATGCTGCAAAAGAGGACCCCACCCTGGTCCGCCTGGATTTATGGGATGCTGTGGACCATCCCGTGGTCCGGCATTTGTCCTCTTCTTTCCATGCCCAGGACAACCGGATACGGGATTCCTTTTCAAGCAAGGGTTTTCCCGTCCTGACCTTTGCCAATATCCTGAAATATAATTGCTTTCCTTTGGCAGAGATCCTGGAGGAGGTGACAAGGATCGGCAGCCATTGGATGGGGACATCTGTGGAAGTTGAATTTGCCGTGAATCTGCCCCTGGATGACGCCCTTGTCCCGGAGTTTTCCCTGCTTCAGATCCGGCCCATGGGGCGTTATAAGCAGAATGTCGGGATAAAGATTACCAAGGATGATATTGACAGGGCTTTTTGCTATTCCAGCCTGTCCCTGGGCAACGGGGAATACAAGGATATTTATGATCTGGTCTATGTGGATCCCGGAACCTTTGACCCGGGACAGACCGTTGAAATAGCCGCCCAGATAAACAAGCTCAATGGGCTGTTCAATGAAAATAAGCAAAAATATGTATTGATCGGTCCCGGACGCTGGGGCTCATCAGATCGGTGGCTGGGAATTCCCGTGGGATGGAACGACATTTCCAATGTGGGGGTGATGGTGGAAACCACCATTGAAAGCATTAAAGCCGATCCTTCCCAGGGGTCTCATTTTTTCCAGAATATCACCTCCCTGGGAATCTCCTATATTACCGTGTCCGATAAGGGCGTTGATTTTATCGATTATGATTTTTTAAGTTGCCAGGCCTGTGTGAACACCACCCAATATTTAAAACATCTTCATTTTGACATTCCCATTAAAATTCTGGTGGACGGAAAAACATCCCAGGCAGTCCTCATGCAGGATACGGCGGAAACGGCAGGAGAGAAGGTAATGATAGATATCCAGGCCACGGGAAAAAGATGATCCCCAACTGGTTTTTAAGCGTAATCATAAGGATACAGGCATGAAAATCTTAATTGTGGATGACGAGACCATTTCCAGAAAAATTTTGATAAAACATATGGAAGCCCTGGGGGAGTGCGTTGCCAAGGACAACTCCAGGAAGGCCATCGCCGAGTTTGAGGTTGCTGCTGAACAGGGCCAGCCCTTTGATCTTATCTCCCTGGATGTGTCCATGCCCGGGATGGACGGGCAGCACATGCTGGCGCACATCCGGAAACGAGAGGCTGCCCGGAAAATTCCCAGGGCAGACCGGGTCAAGGTGATCATGGTCACCTCCCGCATAAATATGGCCACCATCAAGGCCTGTATCAAGCTGGGGTGCAACGGCTACCTGTCAAAACCCGTGAGCAAATATCAGCTGTGGGAAGCTGTGGGGAAAATGGGGTTTGATATTGTCGTTTCCCAAAAGGAAAATGAAGAAAGCAGTTATCCCGGAATGATAACCGAGATTATCCAGCGGTTTTACAAGGGAAAGATCAGTCTGCCTGTCTTTCCCCATATTGTAAAGGAAATCCAGGAGTGCCTTGAAGGTGACTCCCCTTCCATCGAGGATCTTGCCAGGATTGTTGAAAAAGACATTGTCATTTCCAGTAAGCTGATCTCCATCGCAAACTCTCCCCTTTACAAGGGGATTGATACGGTGAACTGCCTAGATGCCGCCCTGCTGAGACTGGGAATGAAAGCCACCCAGGGGGTAATTTCGGCCGTGGCTGCCAGAAATATGTTTGCCTCAAGAAACAGGTCCTTGAAACGGGTGATGGAAAACCTCTGGATGCATTCCTTTGCCGTGGCCTGCCTGGGAAAAAGGCTGGGAGAAGTGTTGAAAGTGGAACACACGGAAAATATATTTCTAATGGGCATTGTCCATGATATCGGGAAAATGCTGCTGATGAAAGCCATTGTGGATCTTTTTCCGGAAGCGTCTGTTGAGGACCCAAAACTTCAGCAGGCAATCCATGAAATTCATACCACCTTCGGGGCGGCATTGCTGAAAAAAATGAGATTCTCCAAGGACTTTATCCCGGTTGCAGAGTTCCATCACTGGAACGCCTATCCAAAGGGCACAGCACCGGAGCTTTTGATCATCAACCTGGCCGATTCCCTGGCCCTGGAAATGGGGTTTGGGTTCACGGAGTTTGAATCCCAACCGTTGTCATCCATCAAACAGCTGGGCCTTGACCCGGACCGTATTTCGGAAATCTGCGGCCAGGTTAAATCCATGGTCAAGGAATCGGCCCGGGCCTTTTAAAAGAAAAAGACCTTGATCCGGGCCCGGGGTTAATGCTAACACTCATATGATTTAGGTATGTGCACCGGTGGATACCCCATAACCCCATAGCCCTGGAGCCCTTTTTTATGAGCCCTTTCCACGATGTTGCCCGATTGTTTGACCAGACCCCCATTACAACCCTAGATTCCCATACAGAAGGGGAAAGCACCCGGCTGATTGTGGATGGGCTGGGTGAAATTCCTGGCACAACCATGATGGAAAAACTGGCCTATTTTAAGACCCACCATGATCCGGTTCGGCTTCTGCTCACAAAAGAGCCCAGGGGATCCAGGGAAATTTTGGCTGCCATGGTCACAAAAAATGTAACGCCGGCTGCTGCGTTCGGGCTGATATACATGGATGCAAAACGCTATCCCTATTTGTGCGGTCATGCCACCATCGGCGCGGTGGTCACCCTGGCCAAAACCGGTTTCCTGGAGCTTGCAGAGGGAGAAAACAGCCTTTTGATCGATACGCCCTCGGGGATTATGGATGCCCGGGCGGTTGTCAGGGGCGGACAGGTGTCTTGTGTGGCCATTCACATGGTTCCTTCCTTTGTGTTTGACACCCGCCAATGGATTCTGGTGGAAGGGTTTGGACGGGTGTGCATCGATCTTGTGTGCACGGGCGGTTTTTTTGCCATGGTGGATGCGGGCCTTTTGGGGATTGCACCTGTAATCGAAAACAAGTCACGTCTGGTGGATCTGGGTATGAAAATTATCGACGCTGCCAATGCCCAGCTGAAGGTGCGCCATCCCGAGCGATCGGATGTGAACACAGTGGATGTGACGGAATTTTATGATTCCGGTATGGAAAACGGAACGGCCCGGGGCAGAGGAGTGGTGGTCTACGGGGAATCCCATATGGACCGGTCTCCCTGCGGAACAGGGACCGCTGCCAAACTGGCATTGCTGTATCACCAGGGGAAAATCAAGATGCACCAGCCTTATACCAATTTCAGCCCCCTGGGCACCTGTTTTGAGGCAGAACTGGTGGAAAAAACAAAGATCGGGCAGTTTGATGCCCTTGTCACCCGTATACAGGGCCGTGCCTGGGTGACCGGCCTGCACCAATTTGTGCTGGACAAAACAGACCCGTTTCAACTGGGATATCTTGTATAAAGGAAGGTGTGTACCATGGAGCTTGCCCCTGATCTGATTTTGTACAATGGAAGTGTTTGCACCCTGGATGAAAAATACCCTGGAGCCACGGCTGTGGCCGTGTCAGGCAACCGCATCTCTGCCCTGGGAAGCGACGGGGATATCCTGGCCCTGGCAGGGCCCCTCACCCTTACCCGGAATCTGGAGTCCAGACTATTAATGCCGGGGTTTTGGGATACCCATTTCCATTTTTATGAATGGGCCCTGAACTATGAAAGCATTGATTTTTCAAAAATTGAAAGTTTTGGCCGGATGGAACAGGCCATCGGCACCAGGGCCGGGAAACTTGCTCCGGGTCAGTGGATCCTGGGCCAGGGCTTTAACGAGTCGGAATGGCCTGAAAACAGAATGCCGGACCGATGGGTGCTTGACCGGGCGGCACCGGACAATCCGGTCTGCATCTGGCGGTGTGACCTCCACCTGGCAGTGGCAAATTCCCTGGCCCTTGAATTGGCCGGAATTGACCATACCACAGCAGACCCCGTGCAAGGGGTCATTGTCCGGGATGCCAATGGGTCTCCAACGGGGGTTCTCAAGGAACTGGCCCCGAATCTGATCCGGAAGGTAATCCCCCCATTGTCTGAAGCCAAGCTCCTGGACAATATGGAAAAGGCCATGGCCCATGCCCATGGGCTGGGGTTGACCAGTGTCCATGATATCCGGCTCATGGGGGGGCAGGAAGGAGCCGATGCCTTTGGTCTATGGCAGGCAATGGAAGGGGCGGGGAAATTGAAATTAAGGTGCCATGTGGCCCTTCCCGGTGAAATGACAGACCAGGCCATTTGCCTGGGATTGCGGACCGGATTTGGAAATGATCGCTTGAAGATCGGGTGTTTAAAGTTTTTTGCCGATGGCGGTATGGGGGCCAGGACCGGCTGGATGACCCAAAAATACCTGGATGCAGGGTACGGAATGCCCTTGACGCCGGTGGAAGAGATTGAATCGGCTGTGATTCGGGCCGACAGGGCCGGGCTGTCCTGTATGGTTCATGCCATTGGAGACCGGGCCTGCCGGGAAATCATCGCCATGTTCGGCCGGGTGGAGCAACTTAATCAGAGCCGCTGCCAGCTTTCCCACCGAATGGAGCATGTCCAGATGATTTTGCCAGAAGACCTGAACAGGATGAGCCGGTTGAAACGCCTGGCGGTTTCCTGCCAGCCCAATAACCTGAGCCTGGATATTTCCATGATTGACCAGTGCGCAGGGCCCAGGGGCAAATATGCCTACACCCTTAAAAGTATATTGAACACCGGAATTCCCCTGTGCCTGAGCTCCGATGCCCCGGTGGCAGATCCCAATCCCTTTGCCGGCATTTATTCGGCGGTAACCCGGAAGAGAATGAACAAAACCCCTGAAGCGGGCTGGTATCCGGAACAGGCCCTGACCGTGGCCCAGGCAGTTCGGGCCTATACCCTTACCCCGGCAGAGGTCTCGGGCTGTGGCCATGCCCTGGGCTCCATCACCCCTGGGAAACTGGCGGACATGGTGGTGGCGGATCAGAATATTTTTGAGATCGAACCGGAGAACATCGCTGAAACCCAGGCTCTTCTGACTGTTTTCGACGGAAAAATTGTGCATGAACGATAGACAGCTTTCATATCTGGAGACAATTTTCGACCGGTCCGAAGACGGGCTGATGATCTGTGATGCCCGGGGCCATATACTTATGATGAACCGGGCTGCTGAAAGGCTGAACGGCATAAGGGCATCCGAGGTTGTCGGAAAGAGTGTAAAAGTCCTGATCCGGGAGGGGCAGATCAATCGGTCTGCCACCCAGGAAGTTCTGGAAACCAAACGCCAGGTCAGCCTGGTTCAGACCACGCCCAGGTCGCGGTATACGCTTTTGGTTACCGGCACTCCGGTATTTGATGATGAAAATGAAATTGCATATGTGGTGGTAAATGAACGGGATATTTCTCTGATTGAAGACATGAAGCGGGAGCTTGCCCGGGTCCGCCAGGAAACGGAAAAGATGCGGGAAGAGCTCAGTGAACTTACCCTGAGAGATTTTGCCAAAAACCATATTGTGGCCCAGAGCAGTTCCATGAAGCAGACCCTTCACCTGGCCAGAAAACTGGCCAGGGCCGATGCCTCCAATATCCTGATCCAGGGAGAATCGGGAACCGGCAAGGGATTGCTGGCCAGATATATCCATACGAACAGCATGGGGGCCAAAAAACCGTTTATCCAGATCAATTGTGCGGCTCTGCCGGAAAATCTTCTGGAGGCGGAGTTGTTCGGGTATGAAAGGGGGGCTTTTACAGGGGCCAGGGAAACCGGCAAGGCAGGTCTCTTTGAACTGGCGGCAGGGGGCACGCTCTTCCTGGACGAGATCGGTGAATTGTCCCTGGGGGTCCAGGCAAAATTATTAAAATATCTGGATGACCATGAAATCATGCCCCTTGGCGGCACCACTGTCAAGAAAATCGACTGCGCCATCCTTGCCGCCACCAATCGCAACCTGGCCCGGAGAATCGAGGAGAAAAAATTTCGCCTGGATCTTTTGCACCGGCTCAATACCTTTGCCTTGTCCATCCCGCCCTTGCGAAACCGACCTGAAGATATTCTGGAGCTGGTGGCCATCTGCCTGAAACAGAACAATAAAAAATACAACCGCCGGACCTATATCGGGTTTAAAGCCTATGAAGCCCTTAAGTCCTACGATTTTCCCGGAAATGTGCGGGAACTGATCAATATCATTAAGCAGGCCGTGGTGCTGTGCGACCGCAGATTCCTGGACGACTATATTATCCGGGCCACCCTGCCGGCCAAGGCCAGGGTGCCCTCCCCTCCAGTCCCTTTGGCCGATAATGACTTCAATCTTACCCAGAAACTTTTGTCTGTGGAATATGATATGCTTGTGCAGGCGGTCATCCGGTGCAGAACCACCCGGGAAGCGGCTGTTTTCCTGGGCATCAGCCAGGCGACCGTGGTTCGGAAATTGAAGAAGCATGGGATGGCCATGGACAAAACAGATTGATTCATATTTAAATCAAAATTGATAGTTATGCCGTCAAATAAGAAGGTCCTGTTGTTTGATTTCTGATTCTTTAATGAATCATAAAAAATAGTGTTATTTCAGATGGTTGTCCCAACCCGCCTGATTCTAAAACGAATCAAACCAGGTCCGTTCCTTGTGAAAATCGTGTCAGATGTATAATTTTTTCTTTATTTTCAGCAAGATACAAAAAACTCCTTAGGAGTGGTATGTTTTTTGTAAGATAGAAATATTTAAGAACAGGTGAAACACAAGATGGCAACGATTTAAAAAAACAGCCACAGATGAATGGGACCGGATATATGAAAGAAAAAAACTGGAAACCTTTGCTGCTCCTATCGCCTTCCTTAACAGCCGTTTTTTTGCTTCTGGTCGTTCCGGTCTGTTTTGTCGTTGTTTACAGCTTCTGGCTTCGGGCCCCCAGCGGTCAGGATATACCGGCCTTTCAATTTGGGAATTATGCCAAATTTTTTGCAGATTTCTTTTATCCGTCCATTTTGTTGAATACCTTGCGGGTGGCCCTTGAAACGGTTATTTTATGCTTGTTTCTGGGATATATTCCCGCCTTTTTTTTCTATAAAACCCAGTCCCGGCTCAAGCCGTATCTGATGCTGCTGGTCATGTTGCCTTTCTGGATCAGTTTTATTATCCGGACCTTAAGCTGGATTAATATTCTGGGAGATTCCGGGCTGATCAACCATCTGCTCATGAAGGCCGGGCTTATTTCAACGCCCTTGTCCCTGCTGTATAATGAAGGGGCGGTGATCATGGGGTTATTGCAATACCTGCTGCCCTTCATGATTTTAAACATCTATGTGAGCCTGGACGGAATTGACAAGAGCCTCACGGAAGCGGCCCAAAGCCTGGGGTGCACCGAATGGCAGGCGTTTAGGGAAGTGACCCTGCCCTTGAGTATGCCCGGCTTCAGTGCCGGTTGCCTTTTGGTGTTTGTTCTGACCTGCGGCACCTATCTGCCCCCCATGATCCTCGGGGGGCCGGGCAACGAAATGATCGCCAATCTGATTTTCAAGCGGGTGATCGGCACCCTGGACTGGCCCTTCGGGTCTGCCATCAGCGTTATTCTGATGCTGCTGCTGGGGCTTATTGTCTATACCTACAACCGGTATATGGGCATCAACCAGATATTTAAATCCCTGAGCAACGGGTAGGGTATACAAGGATTTTTTATGAAACGACTGATTTCCGGATGGACGTTGATTAAACTGTATACATTGCTGGTGTATGTCTGGATGTTCACCCCCATTGTGGCGGTGGTGATTCTGGCCTTTAATCCCCAGCAGTTTGGATCTTTCCCCATGGAGGGATTTTCCTTTAAATGGTTTGTGAAACTGTCCCAGAACAGCACGATTCTGGATGCATTTAAAAACTCCATGGTTCTGGGCACATTAACGGCCATATTTTCAACCGCTGTGGGGGTGCCGGCGGCCATGGCCTTTATCCGGTATGAATTCAGGGGCAAGGAATTGATCAATACCCTGCTCATCGCTCCCATCATGATTCCGGAGGTGGTGCTGGGTGTGGCCCTGCTCCTGTTTATCCGGTGGCTCCAGCAGCCCAAAAGTTTTGTTATGCTGCTCATAGGCCATGTGGTCCTAACCCTGCCCTATGTGCTTTTGATCGTCCAGGCCCGGCTTGTGGGGATCAAGCGGGAATATGAAGAGGCTGCGCTTTCCCTTGGTGCAAGCCCCTTCCAGACCTTTCGGGAAATCACCTTCCCTCTGCTGGCCCCGGCCATCTTTGCCGGCATGCTCTTCTCGTTTACGATTTCCTTTGATGATGTCACTGCCACCCTTTTCTGGGCAACGGCCCAGAACCAGACCGTGCCCGTTAAAATATTCGGGATGCTGAGAAATTCCATCAGCCCGGAAATCAATGCACTGGGGGCTGTCATGATTGTCCTTACCGTGTCAACCCCACTGCTGGCCGGATATCTGACCCGGCGGTTTGCCAGGGGAACCGGAAAATAACGCGTGTCGGTGCAGGGAATCTTGTGCCGGCATTATAATTTTTG